>SDBU01000336.1_pt1 | contig 66637 bp, 55 predicted proteins | sample 2277071 | NCBI WGS metagenome assembly SDBU01 (sample SAMN10397929, study PRJNA504765) | marine sediment metagenome | isolation source: marine sediment core GS08_GC12, 126 cmbsf | place: Arctic Ocean: Gakkel Ridge, Loki's castle | collected 2008 | reverse complement strand
TTCCTCGAAGTCGGTGACGATGGCCAATGGGAGCTTGGCGGTCCAGGCGTAGCGGCGTAATTGGTAGGCTGGGCCGGGATCGTCCTTGATTCCAATGGCCGGCTTCTTGGCCTCGACGAAGAACTTGCGGACCCCGCCGATGCGGAAGCAGTAGTCCGGGGCCTTGGTCGACCCGCCGACCTTGATTGCGTCTTCGTGGATTACGTCCTTGTAGCCTTCGGCATGCCCGGCTTTGTTGTCTACGTCCCACCCCAGGGCGGTGAAGAAGGGATCGATGAACTCGCGTCGAACCTGCGTCTCGTTGTAGCCCTGCTGCTTGTAGGTTTCCTGGTGCTGGGCGAAGCGCTGCACGAGTTGGATGACGCTCCCTGGGGGTGCGGAGGCTTTGGGCGCCGGCATTTTGGGCATGGGACCATCATACCCCGGATGCCGCCACTGGGGGAGCAGGGAAAGACGCCTAACAAATGGGGATCGCCACAGCAGCGTTCAGCCGGCATTTATGACAGATGGCTGGGGAAGCTCGAATCCGTCCCGCTGGCTGCTTGATGGAGGCTTGCTCGTAGATGGCGGCGGGCGTAAGTTGGGCAAGACCTGCGGTCTCTCCCGCGGGGGGCTGTTAAGGAGCGTTGCGTGAGCTCGAGGGAACTGAACGTCGTAACGGGGTCCTTTGGCTACACCGGCAAGTACGTTACCCGACTGCTGCTTGCTCGGGGTAAACGTGTGCTCACGCTGACCGGGCATCCGGAGCGGTTCAATCCCTTCGGCGATCGGGTTAGTGTGGCCCCGTTCAACTTCGACAATCCCCCTGCTTTAGCCCAAAGTCTGCGGGGGGCCACGACCCTGTATAACACCTACTGGGTACGCTTTGCCCACGGTGGGACCACCTTCGATCGGGCGGTCGACAACACCAAGATTCTCATCGATGCCGCCCGGCGGGCCGGGGTCAGGCGGATCGTGCACGTTAGCATCACCAATCCGTCGGAAGAATCATCTCTCCCATACTTTCGCGGGAAGGCTCTGTTGGAGCGGGCGGTCATCGAATCGGGGCTGTCGTACGCGATCATCAGGCCGACGGTGATCTTCGGGCGTGAAGACATTCTCATCAATAACATCGCCTTCTTGCTGAGGCAGTTCCCCGTGTTCATCGTGCCCGGATCGGGGGACTATGGTCTGCAGCCGATTCACGTGGAGGACATGGCCAAGCTGGCGGTTACGGCTGGTCACAGCGAAGAGAACCTGATCATCGACGCGGTCGGCCCCGACGTGTATACGTTCGATGAGCTGGTTCGACTGATCGCGGAGAAGACTCACAGCCCGGCGAAGATCATCCATCTCGACCCACAGGTGGTGCTCTTTCTCTCCAAGCTGATCGGCTGGTTGGTTCGAGACGTGGTGCTGACCAGGGACGAGGTCGACGGCCTCATGGCCAACCTGCTGGTTTCGGACAAGCCCCCGACCGGATCGACACGTCTTGGGGACTTTCTGGAGCGACACGGCGAGAGGCTCGGGAGCGAATACTCCTCCGAGCTGAGCCGGCACTATCACCGGGCGGCGGCGAGCCCGGCGGGCTGTTGATTACGTTTCCGGTGTGCTCTGGGCGGACTTGCGGGACCGGCGACTACATCGGCAACGACGAGCGCATCAAGAGAACTCCGCACCCGGTCGAGCACCCCGGGCTTCTGATCCACGTGGATCGCCGCCCGGGTCAGGGCGAGGCAACGTCCTGCTGTCAATATGGCACGCGTGGGGTAGCCCGGGCGCTGGGCCTGCCAAGCTGGCAGGTGGTCGAGCCTGGGGCCGACCCGCGGTCGCGATCGCAACCTGTTGATAGGAATGGACTTAGCGAGACAGCCGCGCTGGTCGCGGTTTGGTCTGCGGCTTGCAACCAGACGCACAGGTACCGGTACGTCCTATTGGGCGAACGCACGCTAATTGAGCATCAGGAGGCATCAAGTATGGCAGTCAAGCAGTTGGCCTACGACCAGGAGGCGCGGCAAGCGCTTCGTTGCGGAGTCGAGAAGCTCGCGAGGGCGGTGAAAACGACGCTGGGCCCCCGCGGCAGAAACGCCGTCTTGGACAAGGGGTGGGGCGGTCCCACTATCACCAAGGACGGAGTCACCGTGGCGGAGGAGGTCGAGCTTCACGACAAGTACGAGAACATGGGCGCCCAGCTGGTCAAGGAGGCGGCGAGCAAGACCAGTGAGGTGGCCGGTGACGGGACGACTACCGCCACCGTGCTTGCGGAAGCGATCTTCCAGATCGGGCTCAAGAACATCGCCGCCGGGGCTGACGGACACGCCCTCGGTCGCGGCATCGACAAGGCGGTCCGCAAGATCGTCGGCGCCCTGGCCGAGATGTCCCGCCCGGTCAAGGTAAGCAAACGCGACGACGTGATCAACGTGGCGTCAATCTCCGCCAACAACGACCCGACCATCGGCAAGCTGCTGGCGGACTGCTTCGACAAGGTGGGCAAGGATGGAGTGATCACCGTCGAGGAGGGCAAGACCGCCGACACGGTCGTCGAGGTAGTGGAAGGCATGCAGTTCGATCGCGGCTTCCTCTCACCGCATTTCGTCACCGACCAGGACGCGGTTGAGTGTGTGCTGAGCAAGTGTTTCGTGCTGATCCACGAGGAGAAGATCAGCAGCGTTCCCAAGCTGGTTCCGCTTTTGGAGAAGGTGGCCAAGGCCAAGCGCCCCTTGCTCATTATCGCGGAGGACATCGAGGGCGAAGCTCTGGCGACGCTGGTGGTCAACAAGCTGCGGGGGATCGTCGACGTTTGCGCCGTCAAGGCCCCGGGCTACGGTGACCGCCGCAAGGCGATGCTGGGGGACATTGCGGTTCTGACCGGCGCGACCGCGGTCATGAAGGACCTGGGCGTCGACCTGGAGAAGGTCTCGATCAGCGATCTGGGCCAGGCTAAGAAAGTTCGGGTTGACGCCAACAACACCACGATCATCGAGGGGGCGGGGGCGACCTCCGAGCTGCAGGCCCGGATAAAGCAGATCGCTGCGGAGATCGAGGCGTGCACCTCCGACTACGACCGCGAGAAGCTGGAAGAGCGGCGGGCGAAGCTGGTCGGGGGCGTCGCCCAGATCAAGGTCGGGGCGGCGACCGAAACGGAACTGAAAGAGAAGAAGGCCCGGGTCGAGGACGCCCTGCATTCCACCCGGGCGGCGATCGAGGAGGGCATCGTTCCCGGCGGCGGGGTAGCCCTGGTGCGGGCGATTGAAGCCCTCGACAACCTGAAGCTCAAAGGTGACGAGCGGACCGGGCTGGAGATCGTTCGCGAGGCGCTCACCGCCCCGCTCAAGCAGATCGCCGCCAACGCGGGGCACAACCCCGGGGTCACCCTGCACAAGGTGATGAAGCGGAGTGGAGCGTTCGGTTTCAACGCCGAGACGGGTGAGTTCACCGACCTGGTCAAGGACGGGGTTATCGATCCGACCAAGGTGGTTCGCTGTGCGTTGGAGAACGGCAGCAGCGTGGCCCGCATCCTGCTTTCCACCGACGTGTGCATTTCGGAAAAGCCCAAGAAGGAAGGCGACGAGGACGGCCCGCCCGGCATGGGCGATGACATGGACATGATGTAAGAATCAGAAACGGAGACAGACCGATGATGGCAACAGCCACCGCAAGGAAGACGAAAATCAAGTTTCGCCCTATGGATGATCGGATTCTGGTCGAGCCGTGCGAGGCGGACGACACCACCGCGGGAGGGATCATCCTTCCGGACACCGCCCGGGAGAAGCCGCAGCGAGGCATGGTCGTGGCCGTCGGGCCCGGCAAGCTTCTGGACAGCGGCAAGCGCGGCAAGCCGGGCGTTCAGGTTTCCGACGAGGTGTTCTACGGAAAATACTCGGGCACCGAGATCGAGTTCGGCCCGGACAAATACGTCGTCATCAGGGAGAACGATATCCTCGCCGTTGTGGACAAGTAGGCGGCGCAATGTGCCGTTCATGCAAGAAGGAATTACCATGGCAAAGCAAATGATGTTTTCCCAGGAGGCCCGCGGGCAGATCCTGGAGGGACTGTCCAAACTCGCCGACGCGGTCAGAGTGACCATGGGCCCCACGGGACGGAACGTGATTCTACAGAAGTCGTTCGGGCCTCCCCGGGTTACCAAGGACGGCGTCACCGTCAGCAAGGAGGTGGAGCTTCCCCAGCCGTTCGAGAACATGGGGGCGAAGCTCATCAACCAGGTGGCCTCCAAGACGTCCGACGTGGTCGGCGACGGTACCACGGCGGCAACCGTGCTTGCGGAGGCGATCTTCCGTGAAGGGTTCAAGGCGGTCACCGCCGGCGCCAGCCCGATGGCGGTCAAGCGGGGGATCGACCAGGCCGTCGCCGCGGCGGTCGGGGCCATAGAAGAGTTGTCCATCAAGGTGCGGTCGAACGACGACCTGGCGAGGATCGCGACCATCTCGGCCAACGGCGACGAGGAGGTGGGCAAGCTTCTGGCCAGCGCCATCGATGCCGTGGGGGCAGACGGTGTGGTTGAAGTGGAAGAGGGCAAGTCTCTAACGACCGAGAAGGAGATCGTCGAGGGAATGCAGTTCGACAAGGGTTACCTGTCGCCCTACTTCATGACCGACCCCGGCTCGCTGGAGTGCGTGCTGACCAACCCGGCCATTTTGGTCTACGAAAAGAAGATCTCCAACCTGCGGGACTTCCTCCCCGTTCTCGAAGCAATCTCCAGCGCCGGCACGTCGCTTCTGGTTATTGCCGAGGACGTCGAGGGCGAAGCTCTGGCGGGGCTGGTGGTCAACAAGCTGCGCGGCACGCTGAGCTGCTGCGCGGTGAAGGCCCCGGGCTTTGGGGATCGCCGCAAGGCGATGCTCGGGGACATCGCCACTCTCATCGGGGCTACTATGGTCAGCGAGGATCTGGGCATTAAGCTCGAGAACCTCACCCTGAATCAGATGGGAACCGCCAAGAAGGTGGTGATCACCAAGGACGCCACCACGCTTATCGAAGGGGCGGGCAAGAAGGCGGACATCAAGGCCCGCATCCAGCAGATCCGCAACCAGATAGAGAAGAGCACGAGTGATTACGATCGGGAGAAGCTGCAGGAGCGGCTGGCCAGGCTGACCGGCGGAGTGGCGGTCATTCGCGTCGGCGGAGCCACCGAAATCGAGGTCAAGGAGCGTAAGGATCTGGTCGACGACGCCTTCCACGCCACCAAGGCGGCGGCGGAGGAGGGTATCGTGCCCGGCGGCGGGGTGGCATTTCTGCGGGCGATCCCCGCGGTGAAAAGCGGGCGTGCCAAGGCCCGCGGTGATGCCAAGATCGGCTTCGACATCGTCGCCGAGGCCCTCCGCGCTCCCACGCGCCAGATCGTCGTGAACTCCGGGGCCGAGGGCGAGGTCATCGTCGAGCAGATTCTGGAGAAGACCGGAGCGTACGGGTTTGACGTGTGCAAGGGCGAGTTCACCGATATGGTCAAGGCCGGGGTGATCGACCCGGCCAAGGTCTCGCGGGTGGCGCTGGAGAACGCCGCGAGCGTATCCGGCCTGCTGCTTACCACCGAGGTCCTGGTAACCGATCTTAAGGATACGGAGAAGAAGATCGAGCACGCGGTTCGATAGATGGAATAGATCGTGCCCAGTGGTAAGCGAGACTACTACGAGGTTCTTGGTGTCGGGCGCGAAGCCTCGATAGAGGACATCAAGAAGGCCTATCGCCGCAACGCCCACAAGCACCACCCCGATCGCAACCCCGACGATCCCGAGGCGGAGCAGAGGTTCAAGCAGGCCGCCGAAGCCTACGAGGTTCTGTCCGAACCGTCGAAGCGGCAACGATACGACCAGTTCGGGCATGAGGGCTTGAGCGGGGCGGGCATCCGCGACTACTCCTACATGGACGTCGGGGACATCTTCTCGATGTTCGGCGACATCTTCGGGGTGGGCTTTGGCGGAGGAAGTCGAAGCCGGGGAGCGGATGTTCAGACGGAAGTGGCCATCACCTTGGCGGAGGCTGCCGCCGGGACGCAGCGCTCGATCGAATACACCCGGCAGGACTTTTGTGAGACGTGCAGCGGCAGTGGTGTGACCCCGGGGTCAAAACGCCTGAACTGCGGCACATGCGGCGGGTACGGTCAGGTCGAGCGGAGTGCCGGTCTGGGCTCCATCTTCGGGCGGGTGGTCACCACCTGTCCGAGTTGCCAGGGCCGGGGCTCCACCGTCACCGACCCCTGCCGGTCATGTCGAGGATCGGGAAGAACCAGGAAGGACCGCGTGGTCACCGTGCAGATTCCTGCGGGAATCCACGACGGTCAGGCAGTGCGCATACGGGGGGAGGGCGAACCGGCATCGAACGGTGCCCACCGCGGTGATCTGCACTGTTACGTCCATGTAACCCCGCATCCGTTTTTGCAACGACACGACAGCGACCTGCTTTGCACCATGCCGATCAGCTTCACCCAAGCCGGCCTCGGAGCTGCGGTCGAGGTTCCCACGCTCGAGGGCAAGACCGGGCTGAAGATCCCCAGCGGAACCCAGCATGGGCAGTTGTTCAGGCTGCGTGGCTTGGGGATGCCGGACATGCGAACGGGCCGCAGGGGCGACGAACTGATCCAGGTGATGATCGAGATTCCCAAGAAACTCAACAAAGAGCAGAAACAACTGCTGCGAGACTTCGCCCAGACCGAGGACAGATCGGTTCTGCCCGAGTCGCGGAGTTTCCTCGACAGGTTCATGGACTACTTGCACGGCGACGAGAAAGCGTAGCCGGCTGCCGCTTGGGTAAGACAGGGAAGATGAAAAGGACCAAAGGCACAAAGGCCGACCGGAGAGGCGATTGCACAGATCCCAAGGCCGAGCGGACCGGGGAGGGCGTTGGCGAACCCGGAGGCCCGGATGAGCCCAGGGGGCTTGATCCCCAATCGCCACCGACCCCGCAAGACGTAGCATCCCCCCCTGTGGGTGACGTAACAGAGCAACCCGTGGCCCAATCCGCCCCCACGACCGAACAGCTTCAAGCCAGGGTGGCTTCGCTGGAGGAGACCGTTCTACGTGCCAAGGCTGACTATCAGAACCTCCAGCGCCGCACCGCGACGGAGCGCGGGGAGGCTGTCCGTTATGCAAACGCCGAGTTGATGAAGTCTCTGCTCTCCGTGCTGGATGACTTCGAGCGCACCCTGGCGGCTGCCCGAGACTGTGACAACCTCGCGTCACTCGTTGACGGCGTCCGGCTGGTGCATCAGAATCTCACCAAAGCGCTGGGCGATCAGGGTCTCCTCGCGATCGAGGCACTGCATCAGCCCTTCGATCCGACGGTGCACCAGGCCATCTGTCAGCAGTCATCCGCGGATCACCCCGGCGGCACGGTGATAGGCGAAGTGGCCAGGGGTTATCGCCTTTGGGATCGGGTCATCAGGCCGACGCAGGCGATCGTGGCCAAAGCCCTCGAGCAATCGTCGGCGCCCCAGGAAGCGGTGGAGAAAGCGAATCGGCAGGGCGAGACCTGATCGGCTATGCCCGATTCCGCCCGGTCCATCCGGGGCGCGACCGGAAGGGAGCGTGCTGCCGGAATCGAGGTAGGCCCGGATAGTTCACCGCGGAGCGCGCAGAGGCCGCAGAGAAAGCGCAGAGAAGGAAGAGACAAGGAGAGTTACACCGGGAGCAGGGGTTTACACGCTATCGCTACGGGATGCACTCTGTTTTTCCCTTGGCTTCTTTCGTGAGGATTCTTTGCGTTCTCTGCGTCCTCTGCGGTAGGAATAATCCGGGGAAGCGCTCAAACGCCCGCGGTCATTCAGGAAGCTTGTGCGATGCCAACCTACGAGTATGAGTGCACCAAGTGCGGAGAGGTCTTCGAGCTCTTTCAGTCCATCACCGAGCGGCCGAAACGTTCGATCAAAACGGACTGCAAGCGATGCAACAACCGCGCCCCGGTAACCCGCCGCATAAGCGGTGGGGCGGGCATCATCTTCAAGGGCTCCGGGTTCTACCAGACGGATTACCGCAGCGAGGAGTACAAAAAGGCGGCGAAGGCTGATAAGGAATCGTCCGACGGCAAGTCGAGCAAGGACGCTGCGAAACCCGACCGCAAGGGAGCGTCCAAAGACGACGGCGGCAAGAGTGACAAGACCGTACAGAGCAAGAAGGAATCGAAATCCCCGCCCGGCGCAAAGGAATAGCGAATGGCGGATTCAAAATGGCGAAAAGTGAATTCAAAACAGCGAATTGAACAATCCTCTTCTTTCGCCATTCGCCGTTCGTGAAGGCGGGCCGGGCCTGAACCGAAGCCGCTCCTGAGTCCGCCGGAGGCGGACGAAGGGGTGGGTAGCACAATCATGCCCACGTACGAATGTCCAACCTGCCGCAAAACCATCACGGTTCAGCGCAAGGAGGACGCCCCCCACCGTCCCTTCTGCGGTGAACGGTGCAAGCTGGTTGACCTTGGCAGATGGCTTGACGGCACATACACGGTCAGCGAACCCGCAGGCCCCGAGGACCTCGAGCAAACTTCCCCCGACAACGAGCCACACTCTTGATTCGCCGGGTGTTTTCGCCCATGATTAACCCATCTGTGCCCACGGATTGCCGTCGAGGGCCGGGTGGGGCACGTCGATGACTTGCCCTACGTTCCTAAGGGCGGGGAAGGGCTAAGCCCGGAGCACTTTGCGTGTGGTCCATATTCAACGGAACGATAATTAACGCGATCACCGTGGCTGCCGGCTCATTGGCCGGGCTGTCCATCTGCTCGAAGCTGCCGGAGCGTTATCGCCTGACCGTGCTGCAGGCCCTAGGGCTTATGACCCTCGTTTTGGGGTTCGACGCCGCGGTGTTGAAGTTCGCGGACACGGTCGAGCACTTCCGCCCGCTGGTTCAGCACGGTCAGACCTACGGAGCGCGCTTGGCGATGGTGATGATCGGCTCACTGCTGTTTGGGGCGATCATCGGAACGGCGATGAAGATACACGAGCGGATCGAGTCGCTGGGGGCGTGGATTCACCGCCGCTTTTCCGGTGGCGACGGTCACGCTTTTGCGGAGGGATTCCTGTCAGCCAGCGTGATCTTTTGCGTCGGCCCGCTGACGTTGATCGGCTGTCTGCGCAACGGTGCCGCCGGGGACCCGAGCCTCTTGTACATCAAGGCTCTTCTGGACGGCTTCTGCTCGATGGCTTTGGCGGCTTCTTTCGGTTGGGGGGTGCTGGCCAGCATCGTGACCGTGCTGGGGTTTCAGGGGGGCCTGTCGCTGCTGGCCTATGCGGTGGCTGAGCCGCTGGACGAGCTGTCGATCGCCCTGATGACCGCGGTGGGAGGAGTCGTGCTGCTGGCGACGGGCTTGATGATCCTGGAAATCAGGAAGATTCCGGTGGCCAACCTGCTACCGGGGATCTTCCTGCCCCCGTTGGTGGTGTGGATCAGTGAGACTGTTCGCCCGGGACTCCTGTTGCCGTTGCCGTGATCCAAACCCTGGAATAACGGCCGGTAGTGGACCCGCCCTGACGATTTGTGCGGGGTGCAGTCCGGTGCGACGTCACGCTGCCGAAGCCGATTTGCGGGTCACGGCCGGCGAGGGGCTCCGCGGGAGCGTAACCTCGTCTTCGGGGTGCAGCTCCTCGTATCGCGGCTTTCGACGTAGGTAGCCAAGCGGCCTGATGAACGGCTGATAGATCAGTTTGCGGGTGATGAATCGGCCCACGCGATGGACGCCGTAGGCAAACGGTACGAACCACCTTCGATCGAGCAAGCCCCGGACCGCGCGATGGGTCACGACGCTTATCAGACAGTGCACAACGCCGCGCGGAACACCCGTGTTGCGCAAGCTCAAGACGACGCGCAGCCAGAGGTCAAGGTAGTCCGAGTCCATAAGGTGCGTTTTGCCGGTGTACGTGCACTGGTACGCGCTCTCATGCCGGTCCGCTATCATACCTTCCGCCCGGGCGCGATCGTACAACGGTGTGCCCGGATAGAACTGCAGCGGAAAGATGCGCAGAATCGCCGGCCCGCGGTGGTACGTGGCGGCGAAGCGAAGCGTCTCGATCCGGTTGCGGTCCGGCTCGAACGGGTTGTTTACCAGGTAGTGATACTCCGCACGGATTCGATGGTCGGCGAGTGCGTTTATGCCGTCGATGATTTTCGCAAGCGGGGTAGGTCGCTTGTAGATGTTCTTGAGGGTGTCCTGGGATCCACTTTGGATTCCCATACTTATCAGCGAGACGGGGAGCCGTGCCAGAGAGCGCACCTTGGCCCGGCTTATGGTGTTCGGGTAGGCATCGAGCTCGAGGGGGATGTTGACCTCCGTCTCGTACAGCCGGCTGAACTGCTCCATCTCCGCTTCGCTACGGACGAAGAAGAGGTCATCGACTATGTTAATCGCTCCAATAGTGGGGAATCGGGCCCGCACTGCCTTCATCTCTTCGATGATGTTCTCGTTCGAGCGCAAGCGAACCCATTTGCCTTTCCCCTTGTAGACCCTCTTCATGGCGGCGTTGGTGCAGAAGGTGCACGAATAGGGGCAGCCGCGGGTGGTTTCAATACGATACCGGTGCAGCGCCCCGCGCAGGTTCTTGGGCGAGGCCTGCTCGAAACGATCCCGCATCGCCACCCAATGTGTGTCCAGGTCGTAATCAGGAAATGGAAACTCGTCCAGCTCCTCGTGCAGCGGGGCTACGGGGTTGGGGATCGTTCCGCCGTTTTTCCTGAAAGTCAAGCCGGCCACCGTCGTCGGGTCCCTGTCCTCCCCAAGGGCCTCGATAAGTTCCAGCATCGCGTGCTCGCCCTCGCCGGTGCAGATTATGTCCGCCACTTCCAGCGATTCCGCGGGCGCCATGGTCGGGTGGGGCCCGCCCCATATGATCGGGGCGGTAAGGCCCGCACCGCGGATCGTCTCCGTCAAAACGCAAGCCCTATGAAACGTGTTGGTCATCAGCGACATCCCGATCAGCTCAGCCGGGCGCAATCGCTCCACAAGTTCCGCCAGAAGAGGGGGGGAGAAATCAGCTTGGGCGGTGGCCCGCTTGGACTGCATGAAGAACATCTCCACGTCATGCCCACACGCCTTGAGAAAGGCCGAGATATAGCGAAGACCGAGAGCAATGGGGTGCGTGTAAGTGGCTATCAGTGCTATGCGCATGACACTCTCCTTGGCGAACGGGCAATGCCCGCCGGGACGAACCGCCCGCCGCCGCTACGTGAACGCCGCGCAGCCCCTGAGCATCCGTGTCGTGACGTTGCGGCGAAGCTCCTAGGCGCTCAATCATACGGCCCGGCGGAAACACGGCAAGCGCCGTGGGGTCCCCCCGAGGTCGTACGGGGCGGACATAGCCTGGAGTGACCCCGTTTCCGGGTGGCGGTCACACCGCAGGAATGTCCCGCCGGGTGAAACGCCACAGGCCCACGCTCCAAAAGACCGCCCCGAGTCCGAGCAGAACCGTGATATTGAGCAGCGGCCAATCCCCGGTCCGAACGACGGGCAGCGGCTTGTAGTAATGGAGGATGCTCAGAAAGGCTACGTGTTCCGCGGGAGACCACAATTGTGCCAAGAAGTTGAGCAGAAACGACGCCAGCAGTCCCGCCAGCACGACAGCCACCGCCGGACCGCGTCGCGAAACAACGCTCGAAGCCAGCATGACCGCACCGCCGATAGCCAGGTAAAGAGCGAGCAGGTTAACGATCAGAATCGCCAGCCGCGACAGCACCAGCGGCTCCCAGAGCGAGAAAACGTGCTCCCCGATCCACGCCCCGGACAGGGGTGCCAGGCTGATGGGAATACCCGAAAGAACCCAGACAGCCGACACACTGACGTACACCGAGCCGCGCGAGACCGGCAGGGTCAACAGCAGATCCGCGGTTCCGCGGTCGATCTCCCCGGCAATCACGCGCGTGCAAGTGACCAACAGGAACAGCCACGTGAGCGTGAACATCAGAGGATGGGTAAAACCGATCGTCATGAACGTAGTCGCGCTCGCCTCTGGGCCGAGGTCGGCGCCGACCAGCATCTTGGCGAAACGTTGAAACAGCGGCCTTTGGAGCCAGATGTAGTTGATTTCCTCGGTGAACTCGCTCAGCACACCCACAACCAGCGACTCCAGGGTGACGATCGCAATGGTGATGATCAGCAGCAGGGGGAGCGTGTCGCGGGCTGTCTTGCGGAAAATCCCCCGGTTCACGACGGCTCCTCCGCTGACCCGTCGGCGTAGTACGCCAGAAAGAGGTCTTGGAGGTCGGGCGGGGTGATGGTTACATCCCTGACCGGCACGCGTCCCAGCCATTCCACAAGCGCCGGTGTGGAACCGATCCAACTGCCTACCAGACGGCTGCCCGAGCGGTGCAACACGCGAAGCCCTTTTGGCAACGCCAGCGCGGGTTCAGCCTCCGCGGCGAAAACGATCTCCACCCGCCGAACCGCCCGGGCCCGCAACGCGTCAATCCGCTGCTGTTCGATCAACCAGCCATCCCGCAATATGCCGACCCAGTCGCAGAGCAGTTCCACCTCGCCAAGCGTGTGGCTGGAGAACAGCACCGTCCGCCCCTCATCCGCAGCCCGGCGAAGCTCCCCCAAAAGCGTCTCGCGCATGAGTGGATCGAGCGAAATGGTCGGCTCGTCGAGGATGAGCAGCTTAGGCCGGTGCATCAGGGCCTGGATGAGCCCCAGCTTCTGCTTCATACCCCGCGAGCAATCCCGCACTCTCCGATCGAGATCAAGATCGAAAGCATCGCCCAAACGCCTGATTTCGCCGTTGGACTTCGTCCCGCGGGCTGCATCCAGAAAGGCCAGGATCCTCCGACCGGTTAGATAGTCGTACAAGCGCAGATCACCCGGCAGGTAACCGATCTGGGCCCGCAGGGCTGTTCCATCACGCCAAACATCCCGTCCCAGGACCGAAGCTTCGCCCCCCGACGCCCTGAGCAAACCCAGGAGGATGCGCAGCGTGGTGGTCTTGCCCGCTCCGTTGGGGCCCAAGAATCCGAACAACGAACCGGCGGGTACACGCAGCTCGATCCCATGCAAAACCTCGAGCGATCCGTATCGCTTGCGCAACCGATTCGTGACCACGGCATCCATACCCGGATTAGAACCGCTCACCGTCGATCGAACAATGGGGCTACGCGCGTGCTATACGAGGGGCGCTTCTCCAGAGAAGGGACGCTTTCAGGGTGAGGACTGAAGCTCGACGGCCCGCTGGACCAAGTCGACGAACTCCCGGCGATAACCGTGCGGGTCCTCGCCGAGGGCGGTATCAGCCATTTCCAGCACCGCTCCGTAGGTGAACTCACCGCAGTGCTCACTCCCGCGAAGGAGCATGCCGAAAGACGCCACGGCTGCGCCGAAAGCGAAATCGTCGGAGGCATCAGCCAGTGACAGACCGGCGTCGGTCACGGGTACCTCGAGGAGTCTGCTGGTGTCGCCGTCGGGCTCCTTGTAGCGGAGCTTGACGGTCATGAGTTCGCCGCTTTCGTACTTGGTGGCTGTCTCCGGGGGCGTCTGGTACTTCAGCGGATCGACGGTGGGTGAGTCGAGCTCTTCACCCGCGGGCACGATCTCGTAGAACGCGGTCACGGTGTGGCCCGCCCCGATCTCCCCCGCGTCTTTGGTGTCGTCGTTGAAGTCTTCCTTGCGCAGCATGCGGTTTTCGTAACCGATGAGCCTGTAGGCCCCCACAGTCGCGGGGTTGAACTCGATCTGAATCTTGACGTCTTTGGCGATGGTCACCAGCGTCCCCCCCATCTGCTCGACGAGCACCTTGCGGGCTTCGCTGAGCGTGTCGATGTACGAGTAGTTGCCGTTACCCTTGTCAGCCAGCTTCTCCATGGTCGAGTCCTTCAAATTGCCGGTGCCAAAGCCCAGCACGCTGAGGAACACGCCGCTCTTGGCCTTCTCCTCGATGAGGCTGATCAGATCGCCCTGGTTGGTGATCCCGACATTGAAGTCGCCGTCGGTGGCCAGGATGACGCGATTGACCCCACCTTCGATGTAGTTGTCGGAGGCTATGTCGTACGCCAACTGGATCCCCGCCCCTCCGTTGGTCGAGCCGCCCGCCTGCAGGCGATTCAGGGCACCCAGGATGGTCTGCTGATCCTCACACCACGTGGAGGGCAGGACCAACCCGGAGGCACCGGCGTACACCGCGATGGCCACCCGGTCGTCCATGGCCAGCTCGGTGGTGAGCATGCGCATGGCCTGCTTGAGAAGCGGCAGCTTGTCGGGGGAGTTCATCGAACCGGACACATCCAGCAGGAACACCAGGTTGGCAGCCGGCCGCTCCTCGACGTCGACCTCGTAACCCTTGAGCCCGATGCGGGCCAGACGATGGCCGGGCATCCACGGACAATCCGCAACCTCGACGTTGACCGAGAACGGAGCCTCGCCGGTGGGCAGCGGGTAGTCGTAATCGAAGTAGTTGACCATCTCCTCGATGCGCACCGCCCCCGGCGGCGGCAGGCTGCCCTGCGTGAGAAACCGGCGGATGTTGGCGTAGGAGGCGGTATCCACGTCGATCGAAAACGTCGACAGCGGATTATGCGTCGCCAGCAGGAACGGGTTCTCGACGATCTGGTCGTAGGCTTCGGTGTTGAGCGAGCGGCGCATCAGAGCGACAAGCTCCGGGTCGATAAGCCCCCCTTTGGGGATACCGCCGTCACCGTCCGCCCTCCGGTGCGACCCGAGAATGAGACTGGAGGAGCCGTCCTCGTCACCCGTCGCATAGGCGTAATACCGCTCACCCTTCCGGGCCTCAATCTCCACCAAGTTCTCGGCGTCGTATTCGACCCTGAAGGCAGCACCAACGATGCCGCCTGCCGACCCACCAAGTTGAACAACCAGCGTCTCGGGACCTACCTGCTTGCCCCGCACGCCGTTAGCCTCCGGCCCTCCGGAGTACAGTTCGCCGTCGCCCGGCCCGACAGGGCGCGCGACATAATTCAACACGACCGCGTGGCTAGCTTCGTCCAAGATGGCCGTTACTTTCGAGCCTGCCATTTTGTCGTACTGCGCCACCGAGGACGGCGCGTCGGGGCGATTTGCCGCCCGCCGGCGCAGGGCATCCGCCGGCGCCGGTTGGAGTGTTGCGAGCCTTATGCTTGTTTTTTGACTCGACTTATACAGCCGCGGCATAAACGTCCATGCGCCGAGGATTATCAACACGGACGCCGCCAGGCCCATGGGTATGCTCAACCTCCGCCATGCGCTGCGTCCTGCGTGCGGGGTCGTTTTCGCTCCGTTGGCGTTTGCGGCCGCAGCCTCGATTGCCCGGCGTTGGTCATGCGACAGCGCCTGGCAGGGTTCAGTTTGAAGCTCCCGGGTCAGCAGCTCCGTGGTTTCGCGGATTTCGCGGACCGCTTGGCGCAGCTCCTCGGACTTCTCCAACTGGGCTTCGATCCCGGCCCATTCCTTCTGGTCAAGCTCGCCTAGTACGTAGGCGATGAGTTTCGGATCGTTGGGGTCAATGTTCATGGCGTATTCCTCAGATTCTGTGTGACATCGCGTGGATTATCGAAACGAGAGAGACCTGCATCACGTGAAGGTTCGCGCGGGCTGAAGCCCGCGGCTCGGGTTGGGATCGTCGTTCGATCGCTCGTTAAACATCGTGATGACATCATGACCGCGGCTCAGTTTGGCGCGGTGCGCTGAGTTTCTCGCGAACCGTCCTGATCGCGGTGTGGATCAGGAACCCGACGTTGCTGGCGCTGAGCTCCATGACGCCTGCGATTTCCTTGTAGCTCAGGCCGCTTTGAAACCGGAGGCGTATGACTTCCTGCTGATTCTCGGGAAGCCCGGCGATCGTCTGATGCGCCCGGCTGGCGGTCTCCCGACGTTCAACGATTCTCGCTGGGTCGTGATCCCCGCCCTTTTCGGCGTTGACGTCGGTCTCGCTCAGGGACTTCATACGGCCTTCCTTTCTTTGGCAGTCGAGCGCCCGGTTGCGGCAGACGGTGTACAGCCACTGGCCAACGTGGCTGTCTATGCGGGCTCTATCCTCCGTGCAGAGGCGCAGAAAAGTCTCCTGCACGACGTCACGGGCCGATTCGACGTTCCCGGTGATACCCGCGGCGTAACGCACCAGCGGGCCTTCGTACCGGTCGAGAATTCCCCGCATCCAAGCGAGCTTCGTTGATCCGGTCTCGTCGCTCATCTGCGCTCCCACGAACCCAAGCAGGACGGGTTGGGCGACTTTGATCATAACGCGAGCGGCGGGCTTTGGCCCGGGCGGACCTTCGAATCATGCAGCGTTTTCTTGTCTCGATAGCCTGCGCTGGCTGGAGCCTGCTGCCCGCAATAGTAGGGCGGCCGACGAAACGCGGTCCGAGCTCGCCGGCGGACCGGGAAACGCTCGCTCGCTCTTTCACTCCTTATAACGCCGAAGTCTCGGTTTTCTTAGAGCGTCTAACAAAACGAGTGTGGCACGGGTTTTCAACCCGTGGACCGCACCGGTTGGAAACCGGTGCCACAGGTTCTGCTAGACGCTCTTAGAGACAAAATGAGCGGGCAAGTTCCTCGAGCACCGCGGGTAGATAAAGCCGGGATTTCTCGACGGAGGCGACGTAGAGGCGTTCCTCGGGAGTGTGGGCTCGCTCGATCCGGCGGACTCGTTCTCAGCAAACCCCGCTGCACCCGTTTTTGCGTCACTGTGGATTGGAATTGTAGATCGTTCAGTTATCCGTACAAGGATCATTAATCGCCGCGAATGGAACCGAGGACGTCGTTGAGTCTAAACGCCGCGTAGCTCATGGAATAACTGCCGGTTCCGAGTGAATCCGTCGGCATCGCCCGGACGTAGACCTTCCACCACACGCCCCCATCGACAAGTGAAGTTGTGAAGGCTTGCGAGTTGCGCAACTCGTATTGTCGGCCATCGTGATCGAACAGGATGTTCATCCCATCGGTCCGCCCGATTGGCTGGGCATCTTTGAATGGTTTCAGCCCGAGCTCGATCTTGGCACCGATCAGCGACGACGTGATTCCCACAATATCCCCGGTTACCGTAAACTCTCCGGCGAACTGGTCGTCAACCAACAACACGGCTGATCGGAGCGAGATCGTCAGGTGTTGCGAATAGTCAAGAACAACTGGTTTCGGATCGAGTGTGGGTACGAGTCGGACGACGTGACGGCTGCCGTCCTCCATCTCGCGGAGCACTACCGTGATCGGGTCGAGATTCGTGAAGATGTATTCCGTCGCAATCGGGGGGGCGTCGGGCGGCTCCAGGGTCAGATCAAACCCCAGCCCGCGCTGGGGAGAGTATTTGATGCGAACTGCATAGGAAAGACTCTGGGTAGCGCTCGTTTCCACGTCGGTCCACGTGACGCCTGCCCCCAGGGTGGCATTGATGCTCCCACTTCCTGTCATAGCGGTGCTTAGGATATATGTCCCACCGGGGGATAAGTGGTATTGAGCGCAGTCAACGCCCGCGTACTGTTGAAACTCCTCTTCCGAATAGGTCCTCGACTCGCGCTCGGCCGCTTGATCCGCCAGTAGTTTGGCGACCTGCGGATCTTGGGCGGCAAGTTCCACCAGACGCTTCCCGAGCGCACCGGCCGGGTCCGAATCACCCCGCGCGACGGGGGAAGCCAAAACACTCAGCAGACTGACAACAACGACAGCAAAGATAGCCCTTCTCATCACTCTTCTCCCATTCAAAAGTCTACTCAATAATCTGAATCCTGGCCCCACTCTCCGTGTGACCGTCCTTGTGGAGGACGAAATAGGGGGCGGCAATGACAATCGGAAACACATCGCCCAGCTCGACCGGTTGAAGCGCCGACTTGCCGGGCACCGGCCGCGGCGCATCACCGGGTCGCACGGCAACCCAGGTCATCGTACTTGACACGAATGCCACGACGATGACGGCGGCGACGCGACGCAATGACTTCATCCGGAACCGGAACAGGCCTCGCTCGGGATGCTTCCCGGTCATCCGCTCGCGGTAGAGTGTCAGCAGCGTGTCGCGAAGGCGTCCGGGGGGCGGCTCGTCCTCGACGTCGACTACCCATTCATCGAGCTCACCGATCTTCCGGTAGCGCTGGGCGCATGCCGAGCAGTTGGCAACATGCTCACTGACGATGTCCGCGTCGCTACGCAACAGACGGTCATCCGCAAACCGATACAGCAGCGGTCGAACCTGTTCGCAGGTCATCGCGTCAGTCCTCCTCGAGTCCAAGTCTTGCCCCCAGGTATGCCCGGAGGCGGGCTCGGGCACGGAATAGATGGCTCTTCACTGTGTTGGGGTGCATCTCGAGGATGCCGGCCACTTCGCTTACTGCCAGACTGCCATTCACCCGCAACTCCCACACTTGCCTTGCAGCCTCGGGCAACTCTTCGATCGCCCGTTTGAAAAGCGCCTGCCGCTCCGCCCGTTGAGCGTGAGAGTCGGGGGCTGCGTCCGAGGCGTCCACAACATCGTCCAGAAGCTCCATGGGTATCCTGCCCGCCTCCGCGGCCCGTTTGAGCCACTTGCGACGAGCGATGCCGTAGAGGAAGGCACGAAAAGTCCCGCGCTGCGGGTCGAACCGACCAGCGCATTCGAGGACCGCCAGAAACACCTGCTGGGTCAGGTCCTCTGCGTCAGCCTGGGGCACGCCCCGACGTCGGAAATAGACGTACATCGGCTGCTCGAAGAGATCCAAAAGGGCGACAAAGGCCTCTTCGTCGCCCGCAAGCGCCCGAGCCAACAACCGTTCGTCCTGCATCCCTTGCTCCCACGATCGCCCCTGCCTCTACCTCTGCTTACGCGTTGCGGGCGGAAGGTTGCGGGCATTCTCCTTCGCGGCTGCCGCAATCGCATTTCGCCGTGTCCGGGTCCGTGACAATGAACGCTCGTCTCTCGGGAAGGCGCTTGCGTCGCCGTCCAGGTCGCCGGCGACGCAGTCGGCCTGGGGGCAGCCCGGCTGGCCCGCCGTTGGCCTTCACAAGGGCCGCCGGCAAGTTCGCCGGACCATAGACCTTGTCAATCAGGCTGAACCGTACACCTCCTTTTGACCCCTCTTTCGAGTGCCGTCAACATGCGATCTGCGTTCGGGAAGGCCGACGGTGCCACACACCTTGCCGCGTTCTCGTCACTCTTGACCGCAGCATCCCGTCGACTGTTCTCCATCCCTGAACTCTCCTTCGCAGCACCGTCTGAGGAGCTTCTGGAAATCCTCGTTCTCCGGATCGAGCAAACGCGACACGGTTTCCATCGCCGCGACAACGTCGGCCCGCTGATCTTCGGGAATCAGATCCAGTAGGCAGGAGAACATCCGTGAACATTCCTCGTGCAACTGTTCGAAGGTCCGCTTCCCCGTCTGCGTAATCGCCACTTCGACGCTTCGTTCATTGCCGGCCTTGCGTGTTCGGCTAACCAAGTTGCGCCTTTCGAGTTTCTCAACGATCCGGGTCATCGTGCTCTGATGGAAAGCCGCTTCGGCCGCCAGGGCCTTCATGCTCTTGGGCGCACCCATCAACGCCTCCAGCGTGAAGCTCTGTTGGACAGTGATCGGGCGCCATGAAAGCTGTTCGCGTATGAGCTGGGTGATGAACCGCGTCAGGCGAGAAAAGGAGCCATGCAAGCTTTCAACCTGTCGTGACCTTGCCATACCTGCCCTCCAAACAGAGACCCCATGAATGCCATCAGCAATCATTGCTACAAGCATGCTATGCTTTTAGCAATTGTCAAACAGGTTCGCCGTTTCCGCTGGAGCCGGGTGGTTTCTTGGGATAGGGTTGCGGCTTGAAGTCCGATAATGATTGAAATGTCGGCTTATCAGAGTTATCGGGCCGCCAACTGCCAAGAACTGCTCCATGGTATACCAGTACGAGTAGCGGGCGCCGGGGGCGGCGGTTGGGTACTTCGGATTCCAAGACCCGCTGAACAAACTCGCTGATGCTGACATTGTCCGCCACGTCGAGCAGGACACGATCGTCCTGCGCTCGAAGGTAGGCGCGTCACCCGAAGGGTCCCGCCAGGCGTTTGGGATGCGAGAAGTGGACATGCCTGTCGCCAGGCACCATGATCTTGCCCAACTTCCGTACAGGTGTGTTGAGCATGACCAAGATCAGCGATTTCATGACGGTGGGCGGGGCGGCGGCGTACCTCTGGGTGAGCAGAGGCTCCCTGGGGTGCGGGGATCGGACCGGAAAACTGAAGGGGCGCTGCCATCCCGTCAACGGGTACCGGCTGCACCCGAAGAGCGACCTCGACGAACTCCTCCGCCGGTTCGGCTCCGAGGACACGCCGGCTCGCCATGCCGGGGCCCGCGTCCGGAGCGTCTTTCTCGCAGCCGGCTCGCCAGGCACACCGGTGGGCGAGGCAGATCGCGGAAGTCGAGACGGCCTACGTAGAGCAAGCGGTGGGCGGCGTGCTGGAATTCACCCGGGGGAATCGTGACCACAAACCGAACGCAGAGCCAAGGATGAGTCGGGGTCGGCGCCGCGTCATGGTGGTCGGCATTCTTCCGCTGGCCTGCATCTTGCCCTCTGTGGTTGCCTACCTGACGACCCCGGCTCCGCAGACCCGCCGCATCCACATCGAACTGTTCCGTTACGGCAGCGAACCCGCAACGATCCGCGTCAACCGCGGTGACTTGTTGATTCTGACCTTCTCCGCGCGCGACACGGCCCACAGCTTTCTGCTCCAGGAATACGACCTGGACGTCAAGGTCAGCCCGAACACAAACATCGTGCAGGTCGTTCATCCCTCTCGTCCGGAAGACGACCCCCAGGCCATGACAGAAGTGGTGTTCAAGGCGGGCCTGGCGGGGCTTCGCGGCCTGCTGGCGACCAAGTCGCGTTATCGCTGCCACGTGTTTTGCGGCAAGATGCACGCTTTCGAGCAGGGCGTGCTCGTTGTCAGGCCGAACTACCTCTTCGTCGTCGCGAGCGGCGTGCTGGTTGCAATCCCGCTGATTGGCTGGTTGCTGCCACGGCAAGCGCCCGGCAGGGCAAGTCCAGCAGTAGAAGCTGATGCACCCGGCGACGAGGCTGCCCGCGCGCTACCCGCAATTGGCCACAGTCCGCAGCCGACCGGCGTGAACCTGCTGCAACGCTGGCGGTGGCTCAACCGACTCTTCCTGATTCCGGGGCTGCAGTTCTGGCTGATGGCTCTGTTCAGCTTGCTGATGTACATCGTCCTCCTGACGTCACTGCTGGGGACGACCATGGCCGGCGGCAACTTCGGCGTCATGCTGATGTGGGTGGTGTGGATCTTTGCGCTTTTGGCCTTGTTCATTCCGCTGGGTGGACGGGCGTGGTGCACGGTTTGCCCGCTTCCGATGTTGGGTGACGCCTTGCAGCGTGGGTCAGCGGTAACGGTCCGGGCCGGCCAAACGGGGTCGTACAACAACATCCTGCGAGGGCTGATGCGCCGCTGGCCCGATTGGCTGTCGAGCTCGGTCACGCGCACCCTGGTGTTTCACGGATTCGCGATGGTGGCGGTGGTGATCGTCAGTCAGCCGCGGTGGACGGGGTGGGCGGTGCTGTCGTTGCTGATCCCTGCGACGCTCCTGCCCCTGGTGTTCGAGCTGCGCGTGTTCTGTCGCTATCTGTGCCCGGTGAATAGCTTCGTCAGCATTTACGCGACGATGGGTCGGCTCGCGTTGCGGGCGAACAAGTCGAAGGTATGCAGCCGGTGTCAAGACCGTGACCTCGAGACGTGCCTGTACGGCAACGAGCGGGGTTGGGCGTGCCCCTACGGCGTGTCGGTGGCGGAGCTGGACCGAAACAACGACTGCGGTTTGTGCATGGAGTGTATACGGAGCTGCTCGTTCGAGAACATCGGGCTGTACTGGCGGCCATTCGGCCTGGAGCGCATCCTGTCACGCCGCGACCACGCCTATCAGGCTACGGTCATGCTCACCCTCGGGGTTGTTTATTGCGTGATGTTCGAGGGGCCCTGGCACAGGCTTCGCGACATGGTCAACATCGTCGACAAGGGCAACTGGGGCAAATTCGGCTTATGCGCGGTTTCGCTTTCGGTGCTGGCGCTTGTCCTGATCCCGCTGTTGTTTAGGGCCTCTGCGCAGTTGGGCAGGCGGCTTGGCGGTTCAGATCTTACCGGAGCGACGCTGGCGGCTCGAGAGGCATCGGCGTTAGTGCCGATGGGCCTGTTCGTCTGGATCGGCTTTGCCACACACATGCTGATGGTCCAGGGATCCTTTGTGGTCTCAACGGTGTCGGACCCGTTTGGCTGGGGGTGGAACCTGTTCGGAACTGCCGGTCAACCCTGGTGGCAGATTGCCCCGGAAGCCATCCCATGGATCCAAACCGGTTTGATCCTGGTCGCGCTGGCCCTGGGACTTCGAACGCTTCGGCGGGTTTGGCAGGACGCGGCGCGGAATGCACCGCGGACGCTTTATGGTATGCTGCCCACGGCAACGTTGCTGATGGTACTGGCCGGTGGGTTGGTCTGGTTCATCGCCGGATAAGGAGTATTGGATGGCCAAGGGCCGCTTCGTACTTTCCCCGCTAGTGATTCTGCCGGTTGTGTTGGTCGGCGTCCTGCTGGTGATGTTGACATATGAGTCGAGGCGCACGGGCCTGTCATTCCCCGATGTTCTCGCGCGAATCGGGCGCGTCTCACAGGAAGGGACTTCCCACTCGTTCGAGACGCCGCCGCCCAAGGGTGAGACGATTCCGTTCATGAAGCCGACGCCGATCGGCGATACGCCCGACGAGAAGTCGACCATCGCGCACGTAGCCATTTATGACCTCGATCAGGACGGGCTCAAGGACGTCTTAGCCTGCGATGTGCTGCATGGGCGGATCACCTGGATTCGCCAAACCTCGCCCGGCATCTACAAGGAAACCCAGATCGGCGACGACGTGGCCGGCCCGGCGCACGTCGAAGCCTGCGATATGGATCTTGACGGCGACCTGGATGTGCTGGTCTCCGCCATGGGCATGATCCTCCCAAACAATGACCGGATCGGGAAGGTCATCGTCCTGGAGAACGACGGCGCTAATCGGTTCACCACGCACGTTTTGGCTGAGCGGATCGCGCGCGTCACCGACGTGCAGTGCGGCGATCTCGACGGGGATGGCGACATGGATCTGGCGGTTGGGCAGTTCGGGTACGATCAGGGTGAGATTCGTTGGATGGAGAACAAGGGCACGGGAACCTGGTCCTTCGAAAGTCATATCCTGCTGAGCCTCTCAGGTACGATCCATACTCCGATAGTCGATCTCGATCGCGACGGCGATCTGGACATCGTCGCGCTCGTCTCCCAGGAATGGGAGGAGGTTTACGTTTTCGACAACGACGGGGCAGGCCAGTTCACCACGCGCCTGTTGTATGGTGTGGCTGACAGCGACTACGGGAGCTCAGGGATCGGGCTGGCCGATCTGGATGGCGACGGTGACACGGACATCATCTGGTCCAACGGTGACGCCTTTGTGGCCACGGACTATCGCCCGCTTCCCAGTCACGGGGTGCAGTGGCTGGAGAATCTGGGCGACATGAAGTTTGTGTTTCACCGGGTCGGTGCGTTTCCCGGTGCATACGACCCATGCGCAGCCGACTTCGATTCGGATGGGGATCTCGACATTCTGTCCGTGAGTGCGTTTGCTTACTGGGATCGACCGGAAACGCAGAGCATGATGTGGTGGGAAAATGTCGCGGACAAGGCGTTCGTCGCCCACGACCTTGCCCGGTTCCCGACGCACCTCATCACCGTCGACGTGGCCGACATGAACGGGGATGGGCGGGTCGACGCGGTAACGGGAAGCATGAGCCTTTATCCGCCTTTTGACCGGACCGGGCGAATTACGTTGTGGATCAACCAATGGGGCGAAACGAACAGTCGGTAGCACCGGACAGACCATGGTTCGTTTGGATCGTCTCGTCGCTTGCGTGCGTGGCGATTTGTGTGCTGTTCTGGCTGGTAATCCATGACCGCGGCGCGTCGGACCCCGGGCTTAGGCTTCCGCCGCTGCCGGATTTGACCGATGCATCTTCCGCCCTGCGACGGCAACTTACCGGCGCAGATGGGGCTGCACGGCGTGCCCCTGGCTCGGGCGAGGCTGTCGGCAACTTGGCAATCGCCTATCACGCCAACGCCTTCGATGAACGGGCCCGGGTCGCCTACCGCCTGGCGATGGGCAATGAGCCGAAGGTTTTCCGGTGGCCTTACTTCCTCGGCGTGCTCGAAATGGGGTCCGGCCGAAACGAATCCGCGCGCCGGCGGCTGGACCTCGCCGTGAAACTCAATGCGGGTATCTCGCATGCGTGGGTGCGGCTGGGCCAACTTCGCTTCCGTGCGGGATTGACCGATCAAGCCGAGCAGGCCTTTCGTACGGCGCTGACGCTTGCCCCGGATCATCCCCATGCCGCCGTCGAACTCGCCCGCGTGCTCGAGCTGAGGGAGGCTTGGTCTGAGGTAGCCACATTGCTTTCCAGGACGGTCAAGACGAACCAGCGATTCGGATCAGCCCATCGTTATCTCGCCATCGCATACGACCGCTTGGGCGAAACCGCCAAAGCACGCCGGCACGAGGGTATCGGAACGGAGGTCCAGATCAACGATGAGCTGATCAACGACCTGTACGCGCAATCATCAACCGCATCGATCCTGGTGACCCGGGCGACCATCGCGGAAACATGGGGAGACTATTCTCGCGCCGAACTCCTGCTGCGTCGTGCCGTGGCTGTGGCACCGGACGATCGCGATGCGCGGCTGGTCCTCGGCCGCATTCTGGTCACGCATGCCCCAACGGACCGCACCTCGCTCGAAGATGCCAAGAAGCACCTCGAAGTGGCCCTTTCGCTCGATCCGACGTATGCCCTAACACGCTACTATTTCGGGATCGCGCTGAAGGGGCTGGGGGACACCGAGGCTGCCGTTGCCCAATGGCAGCGCATTCTCCGCGAGGAGCCCGAACACGGACCAACACTTATGATGCTCGGCCAGCTAAGGTTCCAAGCCGCAGACTTCGAGCAGGCGTTTGAATTGCTGGGCCGTGGACTCGCCGTGCCGCTCGACACGCCGTTCATGGTGGGGAACCGCGCGGCGGGCTGGTATCTCGTCGGCCGGGCCGCACAGAATACGGGACGGACGGACGAAGCCATTGATGCCTTCGGTCAGGCGATCCAGGAGGATCCCCGCAGGACGGAAGCCTACGGAGATGCCGCGCGCCTGCTGAGGAAAGTCGGGCGCGGTGACGAGGCCATCGGTCTTGTGCGGCGCGGTGTCGAGTTCAGTCCGGCCAGTGCGGAGTTGCGGCTCGTGTTGGGTAATCTGCTTCTGCAGGGCAAACGGTTCGACGAGGCCCGTGGCGAGCTAAGCCAATCGCTACGGCTAAAGCCTGGCGATGTGCGAACACTGTCAGCCGCCGGCTTCGTCGAGCTGCAACTCGGTAACGTCGACACGGCGATCGAACACCTGCGAGCGGCGTTGCGCGTCAACCCGAACTTCCACCTGGCCCATTTCCATTTGGGCAACGCCCTGCTGCAAACCGGCAAGCGAGACGACGCCGTCAAGCACTTCGAGACCGCCATCCGGCTCAGGCCATCTTTCGAACCCGCTCGCCGCGCCCTCGCCGAACTCGAGTAGTGTGGGTGCGCCTGCGACGTTGTGCGCGAAGAGATGCGGGTGCCCCATTCTTGCGCAGCAAGGGTGGGGGACGGATGGGGTCCCTCAACGAATCTCGCCCCTCGTATCCGTCCCCCAACCTTCGCCAAGAGCGAAGGATGGGGCACCCCGCCGGGCTCTACGGACCCGGGCACTTTTTCTTCAGGGCCTCATACATTCGCTTGTCGCCACCACCTTCGCTGGAAACAGGGAACGAGACGAAGGTGTCGTCCGCCAAAGTCATGGTGATAGTACTATCTTCGAACAGCCCATCGGAGAAGGTTGCTTCCACGTCCACGATCTCGGAGAACGGGATGATCAAGGCCGGATCGTCAAAACTGCGGGAGTATATGACCACCTTGCGGTCAGTGAGCAGGTACATTCCCTCCTCGATGTTCAGCAGGGCGTCGGAGTAAAAGTATTGAATATGTTCGCCTGGTTCCAGCAGGTTGAGTTTGCGAATCTGAGCTGTGAATCTTGCGGGGACCTGCCGCCCGGGCAGGACTTTCGTATCCGGTCCCCTCATCCCTATGTAAATGCAGGTCGCAAAGAGGGCAGACATTCCAACCGCGAAAACAATCCCGCATATCAGCAGCCATCTGAGGAACCTGGAGGGCTTTGGGGCCGGGGCTTGGGGGGATCCCTGTTCTGGAAAACCAAAGCCGCCCGGCGGTAATGGGCCAGATGCGTTCATGTCCTGATTCCTTTCCGAAGTTAGCAAAAGCAGATCATCTGCCTACCATACTACTCACCGGCGTCGCTGCTACTTGTTGAGTTCCCTGCGCACCATCGCGATCAAATCAGGCAGATCGTCATGGACGACGTCCCACAACACGTCTGGATCAACCGCGCCGTACCCGTGAATCAACCGGTTTCGCATACCAACGATCTGACGCCAGGGGATGTTTGGCAGAGCCTCTTCGCATTCCCTGCTGACTTGGCTGGAGGCTTCGCCGATGATCTCGACGAAGCGTTCCAACGCAGCGGCAAGGACTACGTCGCGGTCCAAGTCCTCTCGTGAACGGCCACGGATAGCCTCGACCGCCCTGCAAGCGTAGTCAAGCATGTCAGCAAGCCGAGTTTCGTCGTCAGGCTGCGACATAAACGTCTTTTACTTCGCGGAGCACCTGCTCGCGGATGCCCCGACCCAGAAACCCCGGCGTGTTAAGGTCCACCTGTCGGCCGATGATAGCAGACAACTCGTCCTGCATATCGAAGAAGGCCAACCCCGTCCTGGCCCCCGGCTCGAACTCGACCAACACGTCCACGTCGCTGTCGGGCCCGAAGTCGTCGCCCAGCACGGAGCCGAACAACCCGAGACGCCGAATCCGCCGACGCCGGCAGAAAGCGGCGATCTTGTCGTGATCGATTTGTGGCCGTGCGTTGTCCATCGACGCTATACTACCACGCGCGGTGGGCGGGTGAAACCCGCAATACCTTCCTGGCCATGCCAACTCGTCCCGCGGTTGTCACCGTGCAGCCACTCGAGGCCGCACAGCCCGTCCACGCTCAGCGTGGGTTTCATCTCGTGGCGTGTGAGAGATCGTTGCGACGTGGAGCAACACGATAACGCGGTCGTCGCCGTTGTCGGGTTGGACCATCTTGACGTACCGCTGCCCGCCCGGCAACTTGGCCTCGTCGGCGATGGTCCAGGTAGTAAGCGGCTCATCGCTTTTGGACCACGGATAACCCGCTCCTTGAAATGAGAAGGCGAGTGTGGCGTCGTAATCCGATATCGCCAGCGGCTTGGCGAAGAAGACAACCCCCGTACCGGTGTCACTGGAAGTATTCCCTTTGGCCGAAGGCTCGCTGTCTTTGAGGAGTAACCTCGTCGTCAGGCAAGCGGTGCCCTGCGCGCCGGCAGCGCGAACGAGATCCTCCGCGTCGTCAGCACTGAGGATGGAAAACCCGTTGCCTTTCAACAAGAAGGGCGAAAAATGTGGGTCCGTGAACACGGCGCCGTCAGGTCCGTGGTCTTCAAGCTTTCGCTTCCATTCAAGGGGTCGATCGGCCGGGTACGTCAATAGAGATACATCCAGCACCATCGACGAACGAACGGGGATCGGACCCTCCTCCTCCGAGGTGCCACGCTCCTTCGCCCAGGCGGGCACTTCAACCCAAGCAGGCCAGTCCCTCTCGTTTGCCGACTCCGGCAGGACCTTCAATTCGGTATAAGTCCTTTGTATGCTTGCTGTTCTCGGTCCGCACGCGCATGCAAGCAGGAGTACCGGCGCCCCAATCGCTGTCGTTTTCATGGAGTTCTCCCTTCTTCAAAGTTCGTCCTCATTCCACGAACAGACGTTTTCAATCACCGCTATCTTACCACGCGTGGCGGAGGGCCAAAACCTGCTTTACGCCGGTATCGACTCGCCGACCGCCCCTTTTTCGCGGAGCGCTTTGACGATCTTCTCCGGCGTGATGGGGAGGTCCTTGATCCAGACTCCTGTGGCGTTGGCGATGGCGTGGGCGACTGCGCCCAGGACGGGGAGGGTGCTGCCTTCGCCGATCTCTTTGGCGCCGAAGGGGCCTCGGGGTTCGTAGGAGTCGACCAGGCCGCTGAAGATCTCCGGGGCGTCCTTGATCGTCATCATCAGATAGCCGTGCAGGTTGGGGTTGAGGATTTGGCCATTCTCGTCGAACTGCACGTCCTCCATGATCGCTTCGCCGGCCCCCATAACGATCGCACCCTCGACCTGCCCGTGAACAGCCATGGGGTTGATCGGCGTGCCGCAATCGTGGTAGTCGGTGAACCGCTCGAGGTTGACCTTCCCGGTTTCCAGATCGACCGAGACCTCACACACCGCGCTGCCAAACGAATAGGCTGGACTCGTTCCTACGGTCGCACCCTTGTAGTCGCCACCGAGTCCGTCGGGCGGCTTGTAGCAACCCGTGCCCACCAGCGGGCCGTGGTCGTTGAAGTACCTGCGGGCGACCTCCTCCCAGGGAACAGAGTCGGGATTGTGGATTGCGGGTTGTTGGGCGAACATCTTTCCGTCGCGGGCTACTACCTGGGTTTCGTCGCAGCCGAGCATCCGCGCGGCATACGGTTTCATCTTTTCGACCACGTCGCATCCGGCGCGCGACACGGCGTGGCCGGCCATCAGTGTCACCCGAGATGAGTAGGCTCCCAGGTCCAGCGGGGAGATGTCGCTGTCCTCGCTGCGGATGCGCAGCCGCGAAACGGGGATGCCCAGCGACTCGGCACACATCTGGCTCAAGACGGTGTCACTACCCTGGCCGATCTCCGCGGCGCCGATCATGAGGATCGCCGCCATCCCGTCTTCGCTGATCTTCACCACCGCGTTGGCGTGCGGAAAGATCGACTTCTTCTGGAACGGTTCACGTCCCTTCTCATGGGAGAGCTGTACCTGCCCGCGATAGATGCAGTACCCCGCACCGGAAACGAAGCCCCCACAACCCACGCCGATGCCCTTGCCCGGGGGAAGCTCGCCGTACTTCTCATTCCAGCCGCTCTTCTCGCAGACGGCTTCGAGGGTGGCGGTAAACTCGCAACTGCCCACGTCCATGTCGTTAACCGTCCTGGTGTTGGGCGTCAGGGCGTTGCGGCGGCGGATTTCGATCGGATCGATGCCCAGGTCATCGGCGATCATGGTGAGCAGGCACTCGAAGGCGAACCTCGGCTGGGGCACGCCGTGGCCGCGCATCGCCCCGCAGGCCGGCTTGTTGGTCATCATCCGATAGCCGTCATACTTGTAGTTCGGCATGTTGTAGAGCGTGGGCAGAACGCTGCCGGCGTAGTAGGCCGTGGCCACGCCGAAGGACGAATAAGCTCCGCCGTCCAGGTGGATCTCGCTCTTGAAGGCGGTGATCTTCCCCTCACGATCCACCCCGAGCTTGAACTTCATGTGCTGCTTGTGCCTGCCGCGGCCGTGGTGGAACATCTCCTCACGCGAGTAGACCATCTTCACAGGTCGGCCTAGCTTTTTGGAGAGGATAGCGGCGCACAGATCGAGCGGCGTGGTTTCCGCCTTGCCGCCGAACCCCCCACCTACGGTCGGGCGGATCACGCGAATTCTGCCCAAAGGGATGTGCAGCACGTGGGCCATCATGTACTGCACGTAGTGCGGCACCTGGGTGGAGCTGTAGAGCACCAGCGTGCCGTCGTGATCCCAGGTGGCGATGGACGCGTGCGGCTCGAGGGGGCTCTGGTAGACGTTGTTACCGGTGAACGTCTCCTCGCGCACGTGACGCGATTCGGCGAAGGCCTTCTCCACGTCACCAAAGCTATGGTCCACGTGTGTGTTGATGTTGTTCTTGTAACGGTCGTGGAGCTGTGGGGCGTCATCACCGGCCGCTTCGATCGCGTCAAAGACCGCGGGCAGCTCCTCGTACTCGAGCTCGATCAGTGACAGGGCCTTCTCCGCAGTTCGCTCGTCGATCGCGGCTACGGCAGCCACCTCGTCGCCGACGTGGCGAACCTTGTCCTTGGCGAGAACGTACTCGTCGTAGCGCGGAGGAGATACGCCGTACATCGTGTCGGGCACGTCCGCCCCGGTGATCACCGCCAGCACGCCGGGCATAGCCTCGGCTTTGGAAGTGTCGATGCTCTTGATCAGACCATGAGCGATCGGCGAACCGAGGATCTTGCCGTAGACCATGTTGGGCAGCGCAATGTCGGCGGTGTAGATCGCCCGCCCGGTGACTTTGTCAGCCGCATCGACGCGTGGGAGGGAAACTCCGACGCTCTGCATTGCGGATTGCGGATTGCGGATTGCGGATTGGGCGTTGGGGGGTGCTGACGGTTGACGGCTGTGGTTCTCGCAGCGCTTAACCGCCCGCATGATCCCGGTGTATCCGGTGCAGCGACACAGGTTGCCGGCCAGGGCGTCTTTGATCTGGTCGGTGGTGGGGCTTGGGTTCTTGTCCAGCAGCGCCGTGGCGGAGAGCACCATCCCCGGCGTACAGAAGCCGCACTGGATGCCGCCCTCGTGCACGAAGGACTTCTGGATCGGCGTCAGTTCGCCGTTTTCTGCGAGTCCCTCGACAGTGGTGATGGCCTTGCCTTCCATCCGGGCGGCGAGCAGCAGGCAACTGTTCATCGGCTCCCCGTCGACCAGCACGGTACAGGCCCCGCAGTCCCCCACGTTGCATCCCTTCTTCGTGCCGGTGAGGCGCAACTTGTCCCGCAGCACGTCGAGCAGCGTCTCGTGGGGTTCGATGGCCACAGCATGGGGCTGACAGTTGACCGTTAGCGTACATGTTGCGAGCAAGCGTCTACCTCCTGGTCACACTCTTCGATCTTGCCCCTCTTGCGCTGCGCAAGGAACGCTTGGCAGGCCCTCGGCGGTCCACCCGCGTCGGGATAGGAACGGTGGCTCTGCATGAACTCCTATCCTTTGTATTTGCTGAGGAACTCAAACCCTCTATCTCCTTGATACTCCTCAAAGCGAGGGCGTGGTGTAACCCTCTCCGTTTTGCGGCTGTAATTCGTTAACATGATTGAATAGCGCCCCACGTGTTTGCCGGTCTTGTTCTGATGAGCCTCGCGAACAAGCGCGCGCGACGGTACAACCCAATACGTTCCGTCTTCCCCCGCCTGTTCGTTGCACGCTTGTTCGGAATAGAAGATGAAGAAGAAGTTCTTTCTCGGTTTGGGCAGCTCAAACGTGAACATGCCGGCGTCTTGCGGGTTGCACTCTCCGGAACGCGCCTTGATCTGGATGTCCAGATAGACAGGTTTTCCCCTTACTGTTTTCCGGACGATACAGTCGATCTGCTGATCGTCGACCAGCGTCATATATACGTCCAGGTCGCGCTTCAGAAGTTCCGCAACGGCGATGAACTCCTGTCGCTTCCCGAACGAGGCTGTATCTCTGTAAGCCATCGGCCTACTCCTCGGGTCAGCGGTTCGCTTGCTTGTAGCTGGTGCAAGATTCCCGTCTCGCACCCATCTCTTGCAGGATTCCTGTTCCGTCGTCACTGTGTTCGGCGCTTCGCCCGCGTCAGGATGCCGGTGATCCAGGTCACCTCGTAGACGCATCCAGAATCGTGAGGCCAACGATTTGTTTGGCGCGTCGATGGACAATGATACCGTCGTCCCGCATCTGGCTGTCGCTTGCCCGCTGAGGACGGCGGAAACTCAGGTAGAGCACATCCGCCTCCGCATCGTAGTCGACCCACATGCTCGTCGCGGGCAGATCGATGAGCCTGGGGACGGCCTGAAGAATCCTGGCAAGGTCTTTTTTTCGCAATTGTGCTAGGGCCATACTTTCCTGCGCTTAACCGGTTTGGTCGTAAAGAAAGCCGTGACTACAAAGCCATCACGCTCGTTCAGTTCCTTATAGACGACCGCGAGGCTCCGCCGTCGGCCGTACCCCTTCCACGCCACCAAAGCACCACCATATCCACGGGTCACCCAGTCGGGATCTTCGATGGCAGCGAGCACTTCGTGGGCTCGCCCGGCGAGTTCATCGCGCGCTTCCACAATGTGCATCCACCTCTCGCAGGTGAGACGAATCGGGACACCGGAAACAGATGCGGCAATGTCCATCTTCTCAGTTCCAGCCCAAACGCCGACGACACCCAAGTGTCGTCAGCATAATACACCCGCAAACGGTTTTCTCCATTTGCCCAACTCACCTGCGTCGATTCTCATAGGCATCATCGGTTCGTCACCTCCCCGGCCCGTTGGCGGGCAGTGGCGAGCGCCCGCCTTGTCAACACGCCGACGAGTTCGCGGCGGAAGTCGGCGGAGCCGCGGATGTCTGAGATTGGGTCGGCTGCGTCTATCGCCGCGAGCGAGGCGGCCCGGAAGGCATCCTCCCCCGCCGGCTGACCTGCGAGCAGCGTGCCCACTTCTGCTACCGGTTTCGGGATCGGGGCGACCGCACCGAGAACCACCCGGGCCTGGAGTACCGTATCGTCATCGTTAAGCCGCAAGCCGGCTGCCACGCTCGCCACCGCGATCGCGTTGCCGTTACGTAGGGCAAAGCGGGCGTAAGCTGAACCGAATCGCGGCGGAGGCTCGGGCACGAGTACCTCCGTGAGCACCTCGCCGCGGCGCCGCAACGTGTCTCGGGGCCCGACGAAGAACGACTCCAGGGGCACGTCGCGCCGGCCGGATCGCGACCAGAGCGTGACCGAGGCCTTTAAGACCATCAGGATGGGGGGCAGGTCGGCGCAGGGAACCGCGCTGTTGATGTTGCCCCCGACGGTGGCGACGTTGCGGATCTGCGGTGATGCCATCTGGCGGGTGGCATCCAGAATCGCCCCGAAACGCTCCCGGACGATCCGCTCGCCGTTTAGCTGAGTGGGCGTGACCAGGGCCCCGATGCGCAGCCGGCCATTGCTCTTGGATAGGCCGCAGAGGGCGTCGATGCCCTTGATCGAAACCAGGTGGCCGGCGGCGACTCGCCCGGTCTTGAGGTCAACGAGCAGGTCGGTGCCGCCCGCAAGCAGCCGAGCGTTGGGCCCGTAACGTTCCATCAACTCGTCGGCTTCTTCGAGAGTGGCCGCTTCGTGCAAGTCGAGGTCGGGAAGGTACAAAACCTGAGTCTCCACGAGGGAGCTGTCAGCTATCGGCAGTCACCGATCAGCCGCCAGCTATCAGCTATCAGCTATCAGCTAACAGCGGTGAGTCATCAGCATTGCGGCGCCTTTCCTGCCTTTTAGTCTGGCCCGCCTCGCCGGTGTTTCCCCCGACCACGCCTTCGAGAAACTGTCGGGCGATCTGGTTGCCCAGGACGTTCGGCGAGCAGCCGCCGTTGGGGTCGTACCAGCGATAGAGCCAGTTAAGTGTCCCGAACAGGGACATCGTGGCGGTATGGCGGTCCAGGGAGCTGCTTGGCTCATGGTTGTCCATGATCCGGTCGACGATGGAGCGTGTAACATTGTAGTAACTGTGTCTGATCTGACGGGCCTCTTCGTATGCTGACCCGGTGAGGGAATCCAGCTCGTGGGAGCAGACCTTGAGGGCGGCCATGTTGGCTGCGAAGTACCCCACGTGGGCCCGCACCATGACGCGGAGCTGCTCGACGGGGTCATCCACACCGTGGAGTTTCTCCTTCATGTGGCTGAGCAGGGCGCTGAACGTCCGGAACTGAATCAGGAACAGCATCTTCTCTTTGCTGTCAAAGTAATGATATAGTCCCGCCAGGCTGACCCCGGCCGCTTTCGCGACAGCACGCATGGATGCCTTCTGGTAGCCGTCCCGGGCGATTACGCCGGTGGCAGCCGCCAGGATGTGGCTGAGCCGATCGTCGTAACTTTCGCGTCCCGCAGAGGTTCGGGGCGTCGTGGGCTCCGATTCAGGACCGAACAGTTGTTCTGTTTTTCGTGAAATCATGGCATACCGGCCCCGCCCAAATACTGAGCCTGTCATCAGGCACTATGCGCCTCCAGGCGGGCGATGTCAAGGAGAATCTCCGGCGAAAGCGCTTGACGCGGCCCTGAAATGTGGCATAATCAACGCCGATTCGACCAGCAGCGAGGCGATCGCAGTCGGATGGCGGGCCGGCTCTCTCTGCGATGGCCTATCGAACGAACGTTCGGTATCTTCAGGTGATCGGACCTGTGGAGCCGATTGAAAGTGTTTCAGTTTGGTGCGCGTTTGGAGAGGCCCTACGAATGAGCATGTTCCCGACGAGAAGCCCTGAATCGTTTGATTTCAAGGAAGTGGAGTACGCAAAAGAGGGCTGGGTTGCCCGCGTCACGATCAACCGACCGCAGAACTACAACGCCTACAGCACCCCGGCTCTCAAGGAGTTGGCCACCGCCTTCGAGGACGCCGCGTATGACGACAACGTCGCGGTCGTGGTGTTCACCAGCGCAGGCCATCGGGCTTTCTGCACCGGCGGTGACGTCAAGGAATACCAGAAGAGCTACACCCAGAAGCCTCGTGACTACTGGAAGTACATGACCTACTTCAAGAACTACATCGAGTCGATCATCAACTGCTCCAAGCCGGTGATCGCCCGGCTTAACGGCATGGCCGTGGGGGGAGGCAACGAGAGCCAGCTCGCCTGCGACCTGGCGGTGATGGGCGAGCACGCGTTCATTGCCCAGGTGGGCACCAACGTCGGCTCGGTGGCCTGCGGCGGATCGACCCAGTGGCTCCCGGTGCACGTGGGGGATCGCAAGGCCCGCGGGATGCTCTTTCTCAACCAGCGGTACGCGGCATTTACGTCGCTGGCGATGGGGTTGGTCAACGTGGTGGTGCCTACGGTTAAGGGCCCGGACGGAAAGTTTCTGACGAGTTTCACCAACGATCGGAAGTTCCTTGCGGACTGGAACACCGATCCGTGGGATACCCCGTTTGCGGCGCGGGTATCGGCTGGGGATATCAAGAAGGCGCTTAAGGGTGCGGACGGTTTCTCGATCGACCTGTCGGGCCTGGACGAGGTCGTCGACGGCCTGTGCGATCAGATCGTCAACAAGTTCTACGAGTGCACCCGCTATACCAAGGCCCAGGTCAACTATTGGAAGGAGTCCGCCTGGCACGCGACCATCGGGCACGCCCGCGACTGGCTGGCCATACATTACACCAGCCTCGAACCGCATGAGGGCATGACCGCGTTTGTCGAGAAGCGAAAAGCGGATTACATCGGAATGAGGAAGCGGGCAGCCGATCCGAACGGATCGAGCGAGTTCCTTTGGGGGCCTTACTCCAAGCAATGCCCGAAGTGTGAGGCCAAGGGGATTCCCGCGCACTTCGAGTTCTGCGGCAAGTGCGGGACGAAGATTGCGGATTGACGATTGTCGATTGCGGATTGCGGATTGCGGATTCACTACAAATCCGAACCGCGACCGTAAGGGAGCGGCGGGCGGCGAACAATAACCAGCAGGTGAGAAAGCAATGACACTCGAAGGCAAGAAGGCGATTGTGACTGGTGGGAGTTTGGGGATCGGGGCGGCCATTGCGCGGGAACTCGCCCGGCAGGGGGCGGACGTGGCCATCAACTACCGCCGGCATGACACGGAAGCGAAGCAGGTGGTCGTGGACATTGAAGCCATGGGGCGCCGGGGATTGGCGATCAAGGCTGACGTCGCCAGCTTCACCGATGCCGAGGGCATGGTAACCCAGGTGCGCGAGCAGTTCGGCGGGCTCGATATTCTGGTCAACAACGCGGGCATCAACCGGGACGGGGTCATCTGGAAGATGACCGAAGAGCAGTGGGACCAGGTGATCGAAGTCAACCTGAAGGGTTATTTCAACTACATCCGGGCAGCCGTGGGGACATTCAAGGATCAGAAGTCCGGCAAGATCGTCAACGTCACCTCGATCAACGGCCTGCGGGGCAAGTTCGGACAGACCAACTACTCCGCCTCGAAGGCGGGGATCATCGGGCTGACTAAGTCCCTGGCCCGCGAGCTGGGTCGAGCCGGGGTTAACGTGAACGCGGTGGCTCCAGGACTCATCGAAACGGACATGATGAAGGACGCCCCGGAGAAGGTTCTCGAAACTGCCCTTGCGGAGATCGTCCTGGGAAGACTGGGACAGCCCGAGGAAGTCGCTCAGGTGGTGGCGTTTCTGTGCAGCGAGGCAGCCAGACACATCACCGGCGAGGTGATTAAGGTGGACGGGGGGCAGTACATCTGATTGCGGATTGCAGTATGTAGGGTGGGCACTGCCCACCTGTGGGCGTACGACGGCGAACGATTCTGGTGGGCGATGCCCACCCTACGGAGAAACCCGTGGAACTATCTGACATTGTTGCGATCAGTGCGGTGCGGACGCCGATGGGGCGATTCGGCGGAACGATCAAGGACGTCCCCGTATTCGATCTCGGGGCGGTGGCGATCCGGGCGGGGCTATCTCGCGCGGGCATTGCCGGCGACGGCATCGACGATGTGATCTTCGGAAACTGCCGCCAGGCGGGCAACGGGCCCAATCCGGCGCGGACCGCGTCGATCAGGGGGGGGATTCCCATCACCGTTCCGGTCCAGACTATCAACATGGCCTGTCCATCGGGGATGCGCTGCATCACTCTCGCTTCACAGGCGATCCGGTTGGGGGACAGCAAGACCGTCATGGTCGGGGGCATGGATTCCATGAGTACGATCCCCTATCTGCTGAAGGACTGCCGGTGGGCCGGTTTCAAGATGGGGGATAGGACGCTGCTGGACGGCTGGTCCGACAGCATCGATCCGTTGTGCAACATGGGAATGGGAGCCACGGCGGAGAATCTCGTCGACAAGCATAAGATAACCCGCGAGGAGCAGGATCAGTTCGCTGCCGAGAGCCACAAGAAAGCAGCCACGGCACAGTCCAGCGGCTGGTTTGACGAGGAGATCGTCCCGGTGGAAGTGCCGGCGAAGCGCAAGGAACCGGCCGTCACCTTCGATAAGGACGAGACCATTCGGGCGGACTCCTCGGTGGAGAAGCTGGCCAAGCTTCGGCCTGCATTCAAGAAAGACGGCACGGTAACCGCGGGGAACGCCTGCGGCATGTCCGACGGGGCGACCGCGTTGGTTTTGACCTCGCGGGAGCACGCTAAGGCCCTGGGGGCGAAGCCGCTGTTCTCCCTGGTCGCGTACTCCAATGTGGCTGTCGACCCCATGACGATGGGCGAAGGGCCGGGGGTGGCTATCCCGGCGGCGCTGGACGGTGCCGGAATGACCCTGACTCAGATGGACTTGATCGAGGTAAATGAGGCATTCGCCGTGCAGGTGTTAGCCAATGAGCGCGTGCTGAAATGGGATCGCAGCAAGGTCAACGTGCACGGCGGAGCCATCGCCCTCGGTCACCCGACGGGGATCAGCGGGGCGCGCATCGTGGTCACCCTATACCACGCACTGAAGCGCACCGGAGGCGAGCTGGGCATCGCCGCCATCTGCGGTGGCGGCGGCGTCAGCATGGCCCTGATCATTAAGCGGGAGAATTAGGATTGCGGATTGCGGAATGCGGAATGCGGAATGCGGAATGCGGAACACGGAATGAACTGTCATGGATTCCCCCTCCAATCCGAGACGCGACCGTAAGGGAGCGTGCAGTCCGAACCGCGACCGTAAGGGAGCGTGCAGTCCGAACCGCGACCGTAAGGGAGCGTGCAGTCCGAACCGCGACCGTAAGGAAGCGTGCAGTCCGAACCGCGACCGTAAGGAAGCGTGCGATCCGAACCGCGACCGTAAGGGAGCGTGCAGTCCGAGACATAACGGGAGGTGCGAGAATGGATTCTCGCACCAGCGTAAGGGCGCGTGCACCGAGCGCCAGACCCAGACGTGACCGTCAATTGAGCGGTAACCGCAAAGGAACGGCAGCGACCATGAGCAGCTACGAACATTTTGAGACCAGCACAAGCGAGGGAATCGCGACGATCACGCTGAATTGTCCGCCGCTGAACGTCTTCAACAACGCCATGATGGCGGAGTTCAACGACGCATTGGCTGTGGAGTTGGCCGACGCGAACCTGGCGGCGGTGGTGATTCGGGCAAACGGAAAGGTCTTCAGCGCGGGGGTGGACGTTGCGGATCACACGGCTGACAAGGTCGGCGAGATGATCCGCCTCTTTCACGGTATCTTTCGTAAGCTGGCTTCGACCGACGCGCTTACGATCGCCGCGGTACACGGGGCCGCCCTGGGCGGCGGGTGCGAGCTGGCCTGTTTTTGTGACATAGTTCTGGCATCGGATCGGGCGAAGTTCGGTCAGCCTGAGGTTCAGGTCGGCGTGTTTCCCCCGGTGGCCGCGGCGATGCTCCCGCCGCAGATCGGCATTCGCAGGGCGGTCGAGTTCTGCGCGGTGGGCATGACCATCGACGCGGCTGAGGCCCACCGCATCGGGCTTGTAAGTGCGGTGTATCCGAGAGATGAGTTCGACGCCCACGTCGAGGGCTATTTGAACAACATTCGCAAGCTCTCCAGGCCGGTGGTGCGCATGGCCAAGCGGGCGACGGTTCTGGCTGTTCGTGAGCAGGTGCTGGCCCATCTAAAGCGGGCTGAGGAATTGTATCTTGGCGAGTTGATGAAGCTGTCCGACGCCCAAGAGGGCATCGCGGCGTTTGTGGAGAAGCGGGCTCCCAAGTGGAAACACGAGTAGATTAACCGCAGAGATCGCAGAGGGCGCAGAGAGGAAAAAGAGAGGAAGAAGAAGAGAAGAAGAGAAGAAGAGGAAGAGTAGATGCGTCCAAAGACTCACCACGGAAATCAGGGACAGCGGTGAAGACAGAAAGTAACCGAATGAGATTACCGAGGATGGGGAATGACCCAGAAACAATTCTCTTTCCTCTGCGGTCTCTGCGATCTCTGCGGTTCCAACTGAAAAGGAAGAGCCTATGAAAGCTGTGGTATTCCACGGAAGCGATACGGGACTGAAGATCGAGGATATTCCGGTTCCTGAGGTCAAAGCCGGTGAGATCCTGGTCAAGGTGGCGGCGTGCGGGGTGTGTCACACCGACCTGCATTACATTGAGCACGGCGTGCCGACGTTCAAGAAGCCCCCGCTCGTTTTGGGCCATGAGGCTTCGGGGATCGTCGAACAGGTGGGCGATGGGGTCACCAACGTCAGAGAGGGCCAGAGAGTGCTGATCCCGGCGGTCCTTACCTGCGGGAAATGCCCTGCCTGCCGGTGGGGGCGGGAGAACATCTGCTATAACATGAAGATGTTGGGCAATCACTTCGACGGGGCTTACGCGGAGTTCGTGGCTGTTCCGGCGAAGGACGTGCTGGACTTGCCCGAGTCGGTTCCGCTCGAGGAAGCATCGGTGATCGCCGACGCGTTGTCCACGCCTTATCACGCGGTGAAGAACCGGGCAAAGGTCAGACCGGGCGATACGGTGGTGATCTTTGGCTGCGGCGGGGTGGGGATCAACGCGGTTCAGCTCGCCTCCGCTGCCGGCGGATACGTCATTGCGGTGGACATCAACGAACGCAAGCTGCAGTGGGCCACCGAGTTCGGGGCAGCCAGGACGATCAACGCCTCGAAAGTCGAGCGTGTTTCCAAGGAGGTCAAGAAGCTCACCGGCGGCGGGGCGGACGTCGCCATCGAGGTGATCGGCAATCCAAAGACGATAGAGGAGGCATTCGAGAGCGTGCGCGTCGGCGGCCGGCTCTGCGTGGTGGGATATACCCACGAGAAGATCGCGGTCGTAGCGGGTAAAATAATGTTCAAGGAGTTGGAGATTACCGGCTCGCTGGGTTGCCGTCCGATCGACTACGTGCCTCTTGTTCGCATGGTCGAGCAGGGCAAGATCGACCTGAAGCGCCTGGTTACCCACCGATTCAGCCTCGACGAGATCGACAAGGCGTTTGCAGTGATGAAGGAAGGAGTGTCGCTGCGGTCGATCGTGATCCCGTAGGCGGAGGATTAACCGCAGAGATCGCAAAGAACGCAGAGAGGAGAGAGAGAGAGAGAGAGAGAGAGAGAGAGAGAGAGAGAAAAAAAAACAAAACGAAAAGTGAGAGGACGGGCGAGAGCGCAAGATGTACGAGAAATCGCGCGAGACGGCCATTGAGCGAGAAGTTGAACAGGGTGACGGAGTAGATCATTGGGGCGGCGATAGCCGTGCATCGGGAACTGGGGCCGGGGCTGCTGAATCTGCTTATGAAGCGTGCCTGGCATACGAACTTGCTGAGCGTGGTTTGGCCATGGAGCGGCAGAGGGCGCTGCCGGTCATTTACCGCGGGGCGAGGGTGGACTGCGGCTATCGGATCGACTTACTCGTGGAGGGGTCTGTGGTGGTCGAGTTGAAGACTGTAGATCGGTTGGAACCGATCCACGAAGCGCAGCTCCTTTCTTACTTGAAGCACTCAGGGTGCAAGGTGGGTCTGCTGATTAACTTCAACGTGAGGTTGCTCAAAGATGGGATACGTAGAATGGTGAACGATCTTGATGAATAACTTTCCTCTGCGATCTCTGCGGTCTCTCCGGTTGTATGGAGCGGAATAGATAGTGTTGCACGACGGCCAACTCGGCGTTCATCCCCCTGGGGCACTCGGGGTGGCGTTCTTCGTTCACGCCGGGGCGGAGTGCTTCATCGGCCGGGGGGGGGACGGCATCACCCAGCCGCTCAAAGAAGCCGGTGTGCTGAAGCTCGATGACCACGGCAAGCTCCGCTCCATCGGGCTGGGCGGGCGCATCTTCGCCAATCTTCTGGAAGCCGACGCCCGGCAGCGCATGCCGGAACTGCTGCTTATTTGCTGCAATCCCGACCAGTTGGGTCTGTTCACCGCCGAACTGACCCATTTTCTGGAGAGTCTGGCTGAGCGAGAGCACCTGCAAAGCCTTGAAAACGTCTGCGAGCGGGTCCCGATCCTGCTCATTCTCCCCAACGGCATCCTGGCGGAGCAGGCCGTGCAGACGTATGCGGAGCAGCTAAACGAGTCGGTGCTTATGGACCGTCTGCCGGGCGTTACGGAGGAGATGATAGAGACGTTGCTGCGCCGCGTAGTGCGCGGAATCTCCCTTCAGGCCGGCGGCCGGCGCGGCGTGGGAGCGGACACCGTATACCTGCTGGAGCGAAAGGGGTTATTGGTCTTCGCCGGCGGCGGGGACGCGGAGCGCGAGCGCGTCGGGGCGATCCTTGCCGCTCATGACTATCCGTTCACCGACTCCCGGGGCGCGCCGGGCACGCGGATCGAGTTCGACAAAGCCATGATCTCGATCGTGCTCAACGTCGGCGGGCTGATCCACACCGTCAAACCCGGCGGTGAGCTGATCGACCTGCGCATGGGGGATTTGTGCGTTGACGCGTCCAAGGCTGACTTCGTCAAAAGAATCACCCGGGCGGTCTTCGACGTCGGGCAGGCCACCGGGGCCTACGGCGCCCAGGCCGGCTATGACAAGACCTGGGAAGAGCACCGGGCGACTATCCTGCGCAATGCCGGCCACGTCACCAGCTCGCTGAAGACCTTTCGGGAGGCCCTTGGCGGAGGGCTGAGCAGTGTAAAGCTTTTCCCCAACGAGCAGTGGCTCTTGACCCCGCTTTGCCGCTACGCCGCCAAAGCGGGAATGACCAAAGAGGAGGAGTTGTTCAAGTCACTGGGACGGGAAGTGCAGAGGTCGATGGCCAGGGCGATCCGCTATCGGGATCGCCATTTGGGCAATAGCCATGCAGGGGCACGCGAGATGAAACTGAGCGCACAACGCAACATCAGTATCGAGTTGTTCGAGGCCGGGGCGGATGATATGGTCCTTGTCGGCACGATGCTCGACGGCGAGCACCTCATCAAACTCGAACTCACCGTTCACATCCCCGATGAGCAGATCACCCGCAGCAGGCTGGAGATGATCCGTGTGCCGTTCCCGGTCTGCCGGGAGGTGGAGTCCGCCGCAGAGCGCCTGGTCGGCCTGCGCATCGAGCGCGGGGTGGTCAACGAGATCGCCCGCCGCGTAGGCGGACGCGTGGGGTGTTCACACATAAAGGAGCTGGCGACCAACATCGTCTACTTTGTCGCCTCCGACCTCATCGGACGCCGGGCCGGCTTTGAGGCGATGAGCAGTGACTACGCCCACAGACCTCCCCAGGAGCGTTTCGGCCTGACCAGGGATCTGCTGCGCGATTCCTGTCTGGCCTACTCCCAGACCACCGCAATGGCCCTGGACGAGCAGATCGGCATCCGGCGCGTCGGCGAAGAACACACTCATCCCACACCGCTGGGTGACTACGATTCGTCATTGGGAGCGATGTTGCGGCAGCGCGCGGAGCGCTTCGGCGACAAGGTGTTCTTCCGCTACCGCCGGGGCGATCGCGACTTCGCCCTCACCTACGACGAGTTCGCCAAAAAGACATTCCACAGCGCCGGGAATCTGCTCGATCAGGGGATTACCAGCGGCGAGCGCATCTGCACCCTTTCAGAAAACCGGGTGGAGATGTTTATGCTCGAGATGGCAGCCATGTCCATCGGGGCGGTTACGGTGCCGATCTTCGCGGGCTACCACCCGCCGCAGGTCGCCTACGTTCTGAACCACGCCGGGCCGCGGTACGTGGTGGCCTCCGGTCTGCACCAGCTCCAGAAGATCGAGCGGCACAGACACCCGGACGTGGAAACGTACTACTGCATGGATTTTGAACCGGCCTGTGCCGAGTGGGGGGCGAAGGACTTTGCGGAGTTGACCCGGAAAAGGCGGGGGTCTCATAAACTGCTCGAGAGCCGCATCGACGAGGTTGGCCCGGACGATTTGTGCATGGTTATGTATACCTCGGGCACGACCGGACCCCCCAAAGGCGTACGCCTTTCCCACAGGAACCTCATCTCCCAGCAGAAGGCGATGTCCCTGATGTGGGACGTCGACGAGCACGACGTGTTCATCTGTTATCTGCCGTGGCATCACAGCTTCGGCGGCCTGTTCGAGCGCTTCATGACCATCTACAACGGGGCGGAACTCTGCCTGGACGACTCCCGCGGGCGGGACGTCGACCGGCTGATCGAGAACTGGAAGGCTTTTAAGCCCACGGTTTTCTACAGCGTTCCGCGGGTCCACGACGCTTTGATCACCAAATGCCGCGAGAATCCGGAAGTTTCCAGGCTCGTCTTCGGTGGTCGGCTGCGCTTCGTGTTCACCGCGGGGGCTCCACTGCCCGCCCAGATCGAAGCCGCTTACCGGGCACATGGGATACCCGTGCTCGAGGGCTGGGGTCTGACCGAAGCGTCGCCTTGTGTCACCGCGACAACCAAGGATGACTCCTGGAAGAGCGGATACGTGGGCCTGCCGCTCCCTGGGGTGACCGTACGCATCGATGCCGATCAGGAAATACTGGTGAAAGGTCCCGGCGTCATGGGCGGCTACCTCGACGACGAGGACGCCACCTCGCGCGCAATCGAACGCGGCGGCTGGCTGCGCACCGGTGACCTGGGCGAGTTCACCAGGCAGGGGCTGCGCATCCTCGGGAGGAAGGACGGAGCATTCAAGCTCACCACCGGCGAGAAGGTCCATCCGCAGCGCATCGAGAACCTGCTGACCAATGAATCGCCCTATATCAGTTTGGCACTGGTTGCGGGCAGCGGGGAGAACTTCGTCGGTGCCCTGATCTTCCCGGACATGGCCCGGCTGCGGGAATGGGCGGAAAAGAACGGTCACGATCCCAAGAGCGTGCTGGACGACCCGGACGCAAGGGAACTGTTTTCCCAGGAGCTGCAGCGAATCAACCCCATGATCCAGATCAAATATCAGCGTGTCCGGCGGGCGATCCTGGCCGGCCGCCTGCCCACGCTGGAGCAGGATGAGCTGACCCCGTCGGGCAAGATCGTGCGCCGGGTGGTGATGGGCAATCAAAAGGACAAGCTGGATGCGCTTTTTGCAGCCAGCCCCTCGCAGGATGTGATCGAGGTTAAGGAGCGCGAGCTGCAAAGAACGTGACGACTGGAGATTGCGGATTGATGGACGAGACCCATGAAATCTAACGAGTATCCCAAGGTGGTGATCGCCGGTGCCGCACGAACCCCCATCGGGGTGAAGTGCGGGACTCTCAGCAACTTCTCGCCCGAGGACCTGGCTGTCCTGGCCGCCCAGGAGGCCATCGGCCGCAGCGGCGTCCCCCGCGAGCGGATCGACGCCGCGGTCGGGGCGAATGTCTATCAATACACCGCCCCCGGAGCGCAGGACATATATTTCCCGCGCAACGTGGCTCTACGGTGCAATCTTGATGTCGAGACGCCCGGGCTTATGGTGCAGCGCATCTGCGGTTCCGGTCTTCAGACCGCCATGAACGCCCTGCAGCAGATCGCCCTGCCCGACGCGGTAGACGACGCCAAGATCGTGTTGTGCTTTGGTGCCGAGACAATGTCACGCGTGCCCCGGATAGTCCGCGCACCGCGACGGTCGGGGGCGAGCTTCTGGGAGTTTGAGGAGGGCGGCGACCTTGAAGACGTCTTGCTCACCGGCCTCAACCACGACCTGGCCAATACGAGCATGATGGTCACCGCGGACGAGTACGGCCATCAGCAGGGCGTTACGCGCAGAGAGTGCGACGAGTTCGCAGTCGAGTCGCACGCCCGGGCCCGGTCAGCCTATCGTGAAAGCCGTTTCAACGGCGGCGACGCTCTGCGCGGGATGTTCGCGCTCGATGCGACCGATCTTGCCGGCAGGCCCGTGCACCTCGCCCGCGACGAGTGTGTACGCAAGACCTCGCTGGAGGTGCTGGCGAAGCTGCCGGGCTTTACCCCCAACGGGCTGGTTTCCCCGGGCAACGCCAGCGAGATCTGCGACGGTGCGGCTGCTCTGGTTGTCGCGGACCGCGCCGAGGCTGAGAAGCTCGGTTTGCCCACGCGATTCGAGATCGCCGGATACGGGGTTCGCGGGGTCGAGCCGCGGGTGATGGGCCGTGGACCGGTTCCCGCAATACAACAGGCGTTGGCCCGGGCGGGAATCAAGCAGAAGGACGTCGGGCTGTTCGAGATCAATGAAGCATTCGCCGCCCAGTATCTGGGTGTCGAAAAGGAAATGAAACTCGACCGGGCGATCACCAACGTCAACGGCGGAGCCATCGCCATAGGCCATCCGCTGGCTGCCACCGGAGCGCGCCTGCTGGTCGACCTGATGTACGAGATGGAGCGGCGCGGCGTGAAGTACGGCTGCGCTTCCGCCTGCATAGGCGGAGGCCAGGGCGCCGCAGTGATCATACGTGACACGCAGAAGGCGTAGTACGCCGCCCACGGACGAACCAGTCCCGTAGGGACGAATGAGAATAGCCCAGCGATTCATCGCTGGGTTGTAGGGCGGATGCAGAAGAACCAGTCCCGTAGGGACGTTTGAAAGTAGCCCAGCGATTTATCGCTGGGTGTGAAGTCGAAAAAGAAGAACCAGTCCCGTAGGGACGACTGAAAGTGTGAAGTCGAAGAAGAAGGACCAGTCCCGTAGGGACGGCTGAAAGTGACGAGGGAGTTCCTTGTGGGACACTCCTATTCGAGTTGCCTGATGCATTACGTCTTTGGCACCAAGGGCCGACGGAAGACAATCTCGCCGGAATTGCGAGAACGCCTGTGGCCCTACTTGGGCGGAATTGCCCGAGACAATGACATGAAGGCATTGGCCGTTGGAGGAACTGATGACCACGTGCACATCCTGGCGTCCCTCCCCGCGACGGTTCCGGTCAGCAAAGCAATCCAGCTTATCAAAGGCGGCTCGTCCAAGTGGGTCCACGACACATTTCCAATTCACGCGGGTTTCGCATGGCAGGAGGGCTATGGTGCGTTCGGCATCGGAATCTCCGGCATTGAGGATACGATTCGCTACATTGATTCACAAGAAGAACATCACCGGACAACAACATTTGAGGAGGAATACGTCGCGTTTCTCAAGAAGCACGGGATTGAATATGACAACCGATACCTGTGGGGGTAGGGTTCAGCCGTCCCTACGGGACTCCAGGGGACGGGCGGGCGACGGTGTCCCAGCGATGAATCGCTGGGCTATTTTCAGATGTCCCTACGGGACAAGGATGCGATCCGGATACAGAGGATCGGAAAACGTGGGCAATGGCGAGGCTCCAAGCACGCGCCGATGTGAGGCCACGAAAGGTCGCGCGGGCTTCAAGTCCGCGGGTCGCGGGATTATCGACGTCGCGCGGGCTAAAGCCCGCGGCTCGGAGGAATGGGGAACACCGCGCGGGCTAAAGCCCGCGGCTCGCTGAAGGATGAGAGACTCATGAAAAAGGCATTTGCGTTCAGCGACAAGTCACTCGACGCGGTGGTGCGCCGCATCAACGAGGTTCGCTCGGTCGCCGTTATCGGCGCGGGCACCATGGGACAGGGGATAGTGATCGACCTGCTCGAAAAGACCGACTATGAGATCATAATCCTCGATATACAGGATGAGGCCCTGAAGCGCGCCCGGGGAATGCTGGATAGCCGGTGGGACGGGCAGGTCAAAGCCGCCCAACTCCGCGAGCGGGACGCAGAGGAGCGCAAGGCCCGGGTGAAATATACCCAAAGCTATGACGACCTCGCGGAGGCTGACATCATCTGGGAGGTGGCCACCGAACGCAGCGAGATCAAGGCCAAGATCTTCGAGGCAATAGAGAAGACGGTTGACCCCGAACGCATCGCGGCGGTGTTTTCAAACACTTCGTCCCACACGACCGAGGAACTGGCTGTCCTCTTCAGCTCCACCGCCTTCCGGGAAAAGTTCCTCACCGTACACGGCTACTTCCCCTTCGAGGCCAATCGCCTCATCGACGTTATGAAGGGCAAGTACGCTTCGCAGGAGACGTTTCAGTTCGGCGTCGTTTTTGCCGACCAGATCCTCGAAAAGACGGTGATCGCCCTGCCGGTCGACCATCACGGGTACATCACCGACCCCATCTTCCAGGCGATGGGGGCGATCATATCGTGGGACGTGAGGACCGACCGGGACCTGATCGAGCTGGGCGGACTGTGGGATTTGTTCACCGCCAACCCGTTCGGCGTGCTCGATCAGACCGGGCACATGCCCTACACCGAATCCTGTCGACATATGGGCGTGGCTTTGCCCGAAAGCGATCGGCTCCGCAGCCTGTACAAGCGGGGGGATAAACACTACACCGACTGGATCGCCAAACTCGAGACGGACGGACACACCGGGCTCAACTCGCCCGCGCGGAAGGGGTTCTTCGAGTGGGGTGGTGACCGCCAGCCGCAGCGCAAGGCCGTGCTTGACCCGTCGACCGGATCGTACGTTCCCCTGGGGGAAATCTCCCGCAAGGATTTCTGGTCGTATTACGAAGCTGCGGAGCGCGACCGCCGGGCGGGGAAGATCAAGAGTGCCGACTCGCTGGTGCACGTCGCCCGTGCCCCCGACGCCGGCGGGCGGGCCTTTCGTCGCTACGCCTTGCCGATCTGCCTTTACGCTATGGACATGATCCAGGATCGCCTTGCCACGCCCGGTCAGATCAACATCTCGACACGTGCAGGTCTTCGCTTCAAGGTCGGGCTGATCGAGCTGATCGACACCCTGATCGCCCGTCTCACCATCGACGGGCTGATCGAACTCATCCGCCGGGCCCGCGACGAAAACGCCGACGATCCGCACATGGTGGGGATGCTCGACGTGGACGGGGACGTGGGCCCGCGGAAGGGCAAGCCCTGTCTGCTGCACGAGATGAAGAAGCGCAATCTCACCCGCCTGCTGGGGTATGGGAAATACTACCGCACGCCGGTGGCGGAACTCGACCTCGAGAGCGGCACGTACCGCGGCAGCTACCTGGACATGAAATTCCATGAGCCCAACTCGCGCGAGCGCGTGGCGAGCATCGTGTTCAACTCTCCGCTTCGGGGCAACGTGTGGAACCGGGCGGCCATCGATCAACTTGCTCACGCATACACCCGGGTGCTCGAACTACACCGCGACGGCCGTTGCGGGGCGGTTCTCTTCACCGCAGCCGGGGGCGGAATGCGCATGCTCGGAGCCGACGCCCGCGAGTTCAATCGCGGCTGGTTCGAGCGCGAGAAGGGTTACGACCCGTTGGCGGAGGAGGATGCCGCCGCATTCACCCGCAACGGGATGGGTCTTTTCCGGTTGATCCAGCAAAGTCCGGTGGCGTCGATCGGGGTGTTCGGGGAGAAGTGGGGCGGCGGGGCGGAGTTCACCTATTTCCTCGATCTTCGCTATGACGTTCGGGCGGAGGGCTTCGTGTTCGACTCCCTTCTGCGCGAGTCGAAGTGGCAACCCAAGAACACCTACAATCAGCCGGAGCTCGACTATGCCATTCTGGCGGGCTTCGGGGCTGCGGGAGAGCTTAAGCGCCTGGGTCTGGGGGATTCCCCCATATTCGAGCTGTTCGATCAGGGTATGACCGCTGACCGGGCGTACCAGGTGGGCCTGTCCAACGGGGTGTTTGATGACGAGCTGGATGCATTGCGCCGCGGCTACGAGCGGGCGAGGAACATGGCCAAGGACGCTCCCTACTCCCGAGCCCTGTTCAAGAAGGAGCTCGCCCGCGGAGCAGACGATGAAGCACTGGCCCTCGAGACCGGCGAGGTGTTCAACCCGAAAAAGAACCCGTTTGTGAGTACCGGACTTCTCGCCCTGCTCGACCGCGGGGCCAGGGCGCCCAAAATGGACTATTCCTGCCGGAACATCGAACTTCCCGGATGGCGTTATCCGATCGAGAACGGTATGGCCGACGCGGACGCGGTCGATGAACCGAGCCCGGAGAGGGCCACACGCGGAGGGGCTTAAGTTGACGTTCGGGCCGTGCTCGTCCTCCTCCTGCGGTAACTGTGGCTTCCCCGCTGATCAGCGGTCTGGCGGGGGTTTGAACCCGAGACCGGCAGCTACGAATTCAAAGGCTTCAGGAGGCGCCGTTATGGCAAGTCAGACTATGCTTGACCAGGAAACATTCGAGACTTTCCGCAACTGGCGGATCAACCGGGCCGAGTACGCCAAAGAGTGGAAGAAGCGCACCGGGGGCAAGATCATAGGGTATTTCTGCACTTACGTTCCCGAGGAGCTCGTGTATGCCGCGGGCATCCTCCCCGTACGCATCATGGGCAGTCACGAAGTGCAGGACGTCACTGACCCGCACATCTTCGCGATGTTTTGTCCGTTCTGTCGGGACTGCCTGGCACAGGGCCTTAAAGGTAGGTTCGACTACCTGGACGGGATCACCATTGCCCAGTCCTGCCTGCACATCCGCCAGACGTTTACAAGTTGGGAGAAGCACGTTCCCATAGACTATAGCTACTACCTGCCGATGCCGCACCACGTGCAGAGCCCCCATGCGACTTCCTTTCTGACGAAGGAGATTGAAGCCTTCAGAGAATCGCTGGAGAAGTGGCTGGGCAGGAAGATAGAGGACAAGGCCATCGACGACGCCATCGAGGTCTACAACCGCAACCGTCAGTTGTTGTGGCAGGTCTACGAGCTGCGCAAGGGTGCTTCCCCCCCCCTTACGGGAGAGGAGGCGATGGAAATGGTGCTTTCGTCGCAGATGGTGGACAAGGAGGAGCACAACGCCGCCCTGGAGACGCTGCTAGGCCGCCTCGCCAAGCGCACGGTTGGGCGTGACGCTGGTACGCGCCTGATGATTCTGGGCAGCGAGGACGACGACATCGAGTTCCTTCGCATGGTCGAGTCTTGTGGGGCCACCTTCGTGACCGACGATCATTGCACGGGTACGCGCTATTTCTGGAACAACGTGGCACCGAACGGGAATCGGCTCGCGGCCATTGCCGATCGGTATGTCAAGCGGATTCCCTGCCCGACGAAGGACTGGCCGGTGCGCACCCGCGTTCCGCACGTGATCGAGCTGGCGAAACGCTATGAAGTTCAAGGCGCGATCGTCATGCAGCAGAAATTCTGCGACCCCCACGAGATTGACATCCCGGCCTTGACCAAAGGGCTCAACGATGCGGGGATAAAAACCCTGTTTCTGGAGTTCGACGTTACCGTCCCCACAGGCCAGTTCAAGGTCCGGGTCGAGGCGTTTCTCGAAATGCTACAGGAAGACGACCTGTTTTAGTGAATCGCGGATTGGGGATCGGGGATTGCCTCGTTGAAAGGATCGCAACGCATGCAGAGCAAAGCGAAATACAAGACGGCGCCTCTTAAGTGCTGGCAGAAGGCGAAGGAGCTGCGCCAGAAGTACTACGAAGACTACGCCAAAGCCCATGAGCGTGGCGGGTTGCGCTGGGCCGGTGGAGCATGGACGTTCAGCGCCATCCCCTCCGGATTGGGGGAGGACGTATGGAGTCTTACTTCCGAACCCTACGCGGCCAGCATCGCTGCGAACAAGACGCTCTCCCTCCGATGCCTCGAGGCGGCCGAGAAGGCCAACTACGCCCGCGATCTCTGCGCGTATATGCGCAACTACTGGGGATCGGTCATTCTCAACGAGTACGCTTTCGGCGGCCCCTTCCCCAAGCCCGACTTCATCTGGCAGGACCACATATGTTGCAGCCACGCCAAGTGGTACCAGGTGGTGAGCGACCTGGAGGGGGGGATTCCCATGTTCTGTGTCGACGTGTCCGTCGGCCCCTACCGGGAGATCACCGATCACAAGGTCGACTACATCGTAAACCAGATGCACGACGGCATCGAGTGGATGGAGAAGACTACGGGAAGGGAATACAGCGACGAGCTTTTGATCGAGGCGGTGACGAACGAGTTCCGCAGCACCTCTACCTGGGCGGAAATCTGCGCGTACAACAAGAACATCCCCGCCCCGCTCGAAGAGAAGACGATGTACGCCCTGTACGTGCTGGGAACGCTCAACAAACATGATCGGTCGACGGTTGACTTCTACGACGAACTTCGTGACGAGGTCAAAGAGCGGGTCACCGACGGTATTGCAGCCATTCCCAATGAGCAATGCCGACTGATGAGTGACACGCAGCCCCCGTGGGGCTTCCTGAACATTTTTCGCTATATGGAGGAGTTCGGGACGATCTCCATCGGTTCCCTGTACACCTTCGGGTTGATTGGTATCTGGGAGGATAAGGCGGACGGATCGTGGGGGCCTCGGACCACGCCCATGGAGAAGGGCATCGAGATCAAGAATCGCGACCAGGCCCTGCGCCTCTACGTCGACTGGACGCTGAGCAGACCCGAGTGGCAGCACTTCTATTCCCCGCACATAAAGACGGAGATGATGATCCGCATCGCCAAAGAATGGAAGCTGGATGGGATCATGCTGCACTACAACCGCGGATGCGAGGGTCTTTCGATCGGCATCGCGGAGAACCGTCTGGGGTTGATCGAGGCCGGCTACCCGGTTATGGCCTTCGAAGGAAACATGGGTGACGAGCGCGAGTTCGACGAGGCCCGCGTCAAGGGCCGGTTCGATGCATTCATGGAAACGCTGGGCGTCAAGAAGAACGGAAGGTCCTGACCTCAGGCCAACGGAGACAAAGACAGGATGATTACCGCGGGAATCGATATCGGAGCTAAGACCATCAAGGTCGTTCTGGCTGGAAACGGAAAGATGCTGGGGAAAGCTCTCGTCTCCGCCGGGCTGGACACCGACGCCGCCACCATGCGGGCTTTGGATGAAGCCCTGGCTGGGGCGGGTTTGAGTAAAGAGAAGGTGGATGGCTTTACCGCGACCGGAACGGGCCGAAAGACATGCTCGCTTACCGATCGGGAAATCACTGAAGTAGGGGCGGCCGCCAAGGGCATCCACCACGTGTTCAAGTCCTGCCGCACGGTGGTCGACGTGGGCGCAGAAGAAGGGCGTACGGTTCGCTGCGACGACCGGGGGAAAGTGATCGACTTCGCTTACAATGAAAAGTGCGCCGCCGGGGCGGGTACCTTCGCCGAGGGGATGGCCAGGGCTTTGGAGATTCCCCTCGAAGAGCTCGGACCCCTTGCCTTGCAGTCCAAGGAGGCGATTCAAATGAATGCCCAGTGCGCGGTCTTCGCCGAATCAGAAGTGGTCACACTGATCCACGCCAAGACACCCCGCGAGGACATTGCTCGGGCGGTCCTCGACGCCATCGCCAGTCGGATCGTCTCGATGGTCCGCAAGGTCGGCTTCGAGGAGGACATTGCCCTGATCGGCGGAATGACCCGAAACCCCGGCTTCGTGGACGCCCTCAAGCGGAGCCTGGAGCGGGACGTGCACGTTCCGGAGAATCCCGAGTACATAGGGGCGCTGGGGGCGGCCCTCGCCGCTGCAGAGTAGACTGGAATTACGAATTACGAATTGCCAGTAGCGAATTGCGAATTGCGAATTGCGAATACCGAATTACGAATTGCGAATTGCGAAGCGGGAGGAATGAACCTTGAGTGAGAAGGAAGAGTTCTGGCGCTGGAAAGAGTACCGCTGGCACGACGGGAAGATGGACTGGAAAGGGGCGGACGTCATCAGCGCCGGTGTGGACATCGGCTCGGTCAGCTCCCAGGCGGCGATACTGCTGGACGGCACACTCTTTGCCTTCAGCAGCAGGCGTACGGGCTTCGACAGCCCGGAAAGCGCAATAGGCGCCATCAACTGGGCCATGGAAGACACCGGGTTGTCCCTGGACGACATCCACTATTCGGTGGGCACCGGGTACGGCAGGGTCAACGTGCCATTCGCGGATCGGGCCATTACGGAGATCGCCTGCCACGCCCGTGGAGGGAACTTCATGTACGGCCCCAGCGTGCGCACCATCCTGGACATGGGGGGCCAGGACTGCAAGGCCATCCGCTGTGATCACAAGGGCAAAGTCGAGTCCTTCCTGATGAACGACAAGTGCGCCGCGGGAACCGGGCGAGGAATGGAGGTCTTCGCCGATCTGCTGTCCGTCCCCATCGAGGATGTAGGAGAGATGTCCCTGTCTGTCGAGGAGGAGCCTCCGCCGGTTTCGAGCACGTGCGTGGTTTTCGCCAAGTCCGAGGCTTCAGCCCTACTGCGCGACGGCTGGCCCAAGACGAAAGTGCTGGCGGCCTACTGCGCCGCCATGGCCCATCGCGTGGTGACCCTCCTCGAGCGAATCGACGTGCAAAAAGATTTCGCCATTACCGGGGGCATCGCCAAAAACGCCGGGGTCGTGCAGCGCATCGAACGGGAGTTGGGCTTGAAGGCCCTGAAAACCGACTACGATTCGCAAATCGCAGGGGCCCTAGGGGGCGCCCTGTTCGCCCAGGCGCTGGAGAAGAAACGGCGTAAGAACTAGGCAGAGAGTTGTCAGTCATCAGTTGTCAGCAGGGACGACTCGGCGATACAACCCTGATAACTGATAACTGACAAGCGGTTGTTACCATGATAGCTAACTACGGTTACACGGACGGTTCGGGCGACTTCTTCATCGCCATCGACACCGACAAATGCGACGGATGCAAGGACTGCGTGCCGGCCTGTCCCCAGGGGGTGTTCGCCGTCGGGGAAGATCCCAACGATCCGCTTAGCGAAGAACCGGTGGCGATGGTGACCGATGCCCAGCGAAAGAAACTCAAATACACCTGCGCGGCCTGCAAGCCGGACCACGATCGTCCTCCCCTGCCGTGTGTGCAGGCGTGTAAACCGCTGGCCATCTCCCATTCCTGGTAGAGTTGGGCTCACCGCACGCCGGTTGAGGAGTCGGGATAAGAGGGATCGGCATGGTCAGCATCACCATCGATGACAGGTTGTGCGAAGTGGAAGGGGGGTTGACGATAGTTGCCGCCGCCGCCGCCGCACACGGCACATACATCCCCACCCTCTGCCATCACCCTGACCTGCGGCCGTTTGGTGATCTGTGCTGTTCATCGCGGATCTTCCGAGGCGAGAGAGCATATGAGAATCAGCCCGCGGCGGAGGATGAGCTGCACCGCTTGGAGGGCTGTGGTCTGTGCGTTGTTGGCGTGGAAGGACTCCCGGAGCCGGTGCGCGCCTGTCAGACGCGCGTATCTGCCGGTATGAGCATTCAAACCAAAGGTGAAGCGCTGGAAGAGCTCAGGCGCACGAACCTGATGGGAATCCTCGCCCGCCACCCCCACGCCTGTCTGATTTGCGCCCAGCGTGAGGGGTGCAGCCTGGAGGACTGCTCTTCCAATGTTCCCAGGGAAGAGCGTTGCTGCAGCCAATTCCACAACTGTGAACTTCGCAAGGTGACCGAACATGTCGGCGTAAAGGAGGAGACGCCGCGGTATCGAGCAGGCGGATTGGCGGCGCTCAATGATGAACCGCTCTTTGCGCGCGACTTCGAGCTGTGCATAGACTGCGGGCGCTGTGTGCGGATCTGCAATCAGGTGCGCGGGGTAGACGCTCTGGGGGTTGTCCACCAAGATGGTCGACTGATCGTGGGCAGCGTCGCCCCGACGCTGATCGAATCGGGCTGCAAGTTCTGCGGGGCCTGCGTCGAGGTATGTCCCACCGGGTGCCTTACGGACAAAGGCGTGGCGACCGGCGCTAAGGAGCACCGGCTGGTGCCGTGTGTTGATACTTGCCCTGCGGCTGTGGACGTTCCCGGGTACATCCGGCGCATCGCGTCAGGCGACTTTGCAGGAGCGGCCGCCCTGGTCTGGGAACGGCTGCCGCTGGCGAACGTACTGGGCCACATATGTTTTCATCTGTGTGAGTGTCAGTGCCGTCGGAGTCAGCTTGACGATCCGATCGCCATATGTGCGATGAAGCGATTTGCAATGGAGGCCGGGGACGGTGTCTGGCTGGCAAAGGCCAAGAGATCCCCGGAGAGCGGCAAGAGAATAGCAGTTGTAGGAGCGGGTCCAGCCGGACTGTCCGCTGCCTATTATCTCAGGTTCATGGGGCATGCCGTCACGGTCTTGGAGGCCACCGATTCACCGGGCGGCATGGCGGCTACGTCCATACCAGGCTATCGTCTCTTGCCGGAGGTTCTGGCGAAGGACCTGGCAGTGATTGAAAGCCTGGGAGCGGAAATCAGGACCCGGTGTCGTCTGGACACCGCCGAAGCGATGACTGAGCTGCTCGGACAGGGCTACGCCGCCTTGCTCGTGGCGGTGGGTCTGCCCGACAGCAAGAAGATCGCGATTGATGGAAGCACGTTAAGCGGCGTGTACTGGGGGCTCGAATTCCTCACCGAAGTCAAGGCGGGCAGGAGGTTTGACCTAGGCGAAGAGATCATCGTTGTCGGTGGCGGCAACGTAGCCGTTGACGTAGCCATGACCGCGCTTCGTCTTACGGGGGCGCTGGTACGCCTTGTGTGCCTCGAACCTCGCGAGGCAATGCCCGCCCACGCCCAGGAGATCGAGAAGGCTGAGGCTGAGGGGGTCGAGGTATACAACCGTTGGGGACCGGCCGTTATCCTTGGTGATGAGGGAGGGGTGTGCGGCGTGACCTTCCAGCGCTGCCTGACTGTACTCGATGACCAGGGCGAGTTTTCCCCGACGTTTGACAAGCTGGAGACCATGACCGTCGACGCGGATTCGGTGATTCTGGCGATCGGGCAAGCCCCGCGCGGGAGCATCCCAAAAGAGCGGGACGGTGTTTTTCTGGCCGGTGATATCGCCGGTGGGCAGATGTCCATCGTCCACGCGGTGGCATCCGGGCGCAAGGCTGCCGAGCGAATCGACGCCTACCTGGGCGGAACCGGTGAAGTATCCATACACTTGACCGACCCCGCGCCGCCCAACCCTTGGATCGGGCGGGAAGAGGGCTTCATCCCGCGTCCTCGGATACCGCTGCCTTGCGCCGCTCCCGAAGAGCGCCGCACTGATTTCCGTCCGATCGAGGGGACCTACACCGCCCAGGAAGCGACCGCCGAGGCCAGGCGATGTCTGCAGTGTGATCTCAGGCTGCTTATCGTTGAGCCCCCGCTGCCGCCGGAGCGTTGGCTGGAGTTCCACCGGGCAAACGTGGAGCAGGTCCCGCCTGTCGAGGGAGTCTTCACCCTTGCTGACTCAAACAAGCTACCCACCGCAATCAAGGGGATGGAAGACATCCAGGCTGGACTTGCCGAGAAGCTCGAATCGTCCCGCGAAACGGGGTACTTCCTCTGGGAGGAAGATCGGATGTACACCAAGCGAGAGAGCGAACTGATTCAGCAGCATCTCGAGCGATACGGTGAACTGCCCGGCGGAGGGGACGACGAGCTGGATGATTTGTTTTGAGAAGCTATCAGCCGTCAGCTCCTGGTTGACAGCTGACGGCTGATGGCTGACGGCTACTAATGGAGATCTCACGTATGCCTTGGCACATTGTACCGTTGCTGCTCGTGGTCGGGTTGGGTTCTTGCCGAGATTCTCGACTGGAGATTGACGGCAGTCGATTGGAGACGACCGATGGGCGGTTGAACCTCTCTGAATCCGCAATCCGCAATCCGCAATCCGCAATGTCCTGGACGCAGTTGTCCCTGTCGACCTGCCGGGTCGATGAGTTCTTGGCTGACAGTCCCGGCAGCGACGGCAGGGGGGTGGTCATCGCCATCCTGGACACCGGCGTGGACCCCTCGATCCCGGGCTTGACCTATACGTCGAACGGGGAGGTCAAGGTCATCGACGTTGGGGACTTCACCGGCGAGGGGGACATCGAACTGCACCGCGTGCTTCTCGATGAGCAAAGCGGCAAGCTGATCGATTACGACGAGGACGGCTCGCCGATTCACTATGAGCCGCCGGTGCTGCCCCGGTCGGCGACCGGCAGCATATCACATGGAACCGAGGAAGAACGGCTCTTCTGGTTCGGATTCCTGGACGAAGGCAAGTTCGTCAACTCCTCCGCGGGGGACTTAAACGACAACGGCACGAGGGACGACAAATTCCCTGTGTGCGTAACCGCGCTGGGCGGTGACGGCGACGATCAGGCATATTGCTTCGTCGATACCGACCTTGATCGCGGCTTCGCGGATGAGAAACCACTGCGCAACTACAAGCTTGACTACGACACATTCACGCTGTCTCGAGAGAAGCCGGAGAAGCAGATCGTTCCTTTGGTCTTTGCGGTCAACATCTTCCTGCGACAGGCCAAGGTGGTCGTGCACTTCGACGACGGGGCCCACGGGACCCACGTGGCCGGTATCGCCGCCGGCTATCGCATCAACGACCAGGACGGTTTCAACGGCGTGGCCCCCGGGGCCAAGATCATCGGGCTCAAGATCGGGCAGAACGCCGTCGGCGGGGTCACCACCACCGAGAGCGTCAAGCGAGCCCTGGAATACGCCGCCCGCTTCGCTCGCGAGCGGAACGTGCCGGTGGTGTGCAACATGTCGTTTGGGGTCGACTCGGTCATCGAGGGCGACTCGGACATTGACAAGTTCGTCGACGCCCTTCTTACCAAGAACCCTTACCTTCTCTTTTGCACATCGGCCGGCAACGACGGACCGGGGCTCTCGACGGTGGGCACGCCCGGTGCGGCGAACCAGGCGATCGCCGTCGGGGCCATGCTTGCAGCCGACTCCGCCCGCGACGTGCAGGGTCTCCTGTTGGACGAAGCCGTGGTTACGGTCTTCAGCTCCCACGGCGGTGAGCTGGACAAGCCGGACGTGGTTGCTCCCGGCTGGTCCACCTCTACCGTGCCGCGCTGGGTCAAGGGCCGCGACTACTGGTCCGGTACGAGCATGTCTTCTCCGTACGTAGCGGGCTTGTGTGCTCTGCTGATCAGTGATGCCATCATCCGTCACCCGGGCAAGGCGATCCGGGCGTTCGACGTTCGCCGGGCCCTGTGCCTGTCCGCCCGACCGGTGCACGGAGCAACCCCGCTCGCAGTGGGCTGGGGCCTGCCCGACCTGCCCGCGGCGGCAAAGCTCTTGGACGAGTTCGTGGCAGCAGCCCACGGCGATCCGGTCATCGGGTACGACATCTCGACGCCTTGTCCGCATGGTCACAGCGGAAAGGCCCGGGCCGCCTACTGGCGCAGCACGTACTTCCCGACGGATGAGCGGCAGACCTTCACGGTCAAGCCCATCTTCGCCCCGGGGACCGACGCATCGGCTCGAACCTCGTTCACCCGCAAGTTTGAGCTGCGCTCCACCGCCCCCTGGTGTAAGCTGCCGCAAAAGCAGGTCTACCTGCGAAGCGAGCAGTCCACCAGCATCTTCGTAGAGTACGACGCCGAGCAGCTCACCGAGCCGGGACTGTATGTCGCAGCGGTCGAAGCAGTCTGCGACGGGTATCCGGCTTTTCGCCTGCTGAACACCATCATCGTGCCATATCGTGTCACCGCCAAAGACGACTTCCGGCTGTCATTCACGGACCAACTGGTGAAGGGGTGGCGGCCCGACCGTTACTTCCTGGCGGTTCCACCGGGGGCGTCGGCCATGAAACTTACCCTCTTGGCACCCGCGGATCGAGACTCGAAGGCGAGCATCGAACGGGTTTTCGACCCAACGGGGGCACGCTTTCGCGACCGCGCCGCCAAGCTCGACACCGTGGGCGGAAAGCGCGAGGTCCAGCGGATCTTCACGGAGGACTTGGTCCCCGGCGTATGGGAGGTCCCGATCGTTGCCGATAGGCCGGACAGGGAGTGGCCTTACGAACTCGAGGTACGCTTCTTCGGCCTGCAACCCCGGCCCGGCAGGATCACCGAGTGGTCCGGCTCGCCGCCGGAGGGAGAGCTGACCGTCACCAACGTCTTCGAGCGCCGGCTAGCCGCTGCCATAGCCGGTCTGTTTGAGGGCTTTCGAAAGTTCAAGGAAGACAAGTTCAAGGGGCTTAAGGACACCCTCACGTACACCCTCACCCTTGACGAACACTTCGACCGGGTTCGCATCGACCTGGAGATGACCCCGGAGGCCTATGCAACCACCACCGACATCGGCGTGTCCATCGAGGCGGGGGGAAAGGAGATCTACTCATCGGCCTTTGGCAACCGAACCCACCGGGCTACGGTGCACGTTCCCGGCGTCGGTGAGGCAACCAAGGTCAAGCTGATCATTCGGGGCGGCTTCGCCGTCGCCGACGACAAGCGGGAGACGCCGATCACGGTCCGGTTCGATCAACTGCTGTCCAAGCCGGTGCCCATCAAGGTCACCCAGGGAACTCAGGGTAACATCCAGCTCGTTCCCGCTGTGCCGATCAAATTGAAATTCACCCTGGACACCGCGCCGCCGGCGACCCCCGAGGGGGTGGTCCCGGTGGGATACCTGCAGGTCCGCGAACGGTCCACGGACGTAATCGCCCTGCGGGTTCCGATTGAAATAGGTGAATAAACGCAAAAACGCAGAAACGCAGAAACGCAGAAACGCAGAAATCAGCAACGTCGAGACGCCGACAACTGACAACCAAGAGCTCACGCCCGAGGTTGCGCTCTTGACCCGACCTGCTCAGCCGTCCTTCTTCTCAGCGTCGCCCTTCGTTTCTGTGTCGCTCTCCTCGGGTGGTGGGTTATTCACCTTCAGCAGCTCGACCTCGAGAATGATCGTGGACTCGGGGGGGATCCGTTGGCGCGGTACGCCTCCGCGCCCGAAACTCAGAGTGGGCGGAACCTCGATCCGCCTCTTTCCGCCTTCCTTCATGGTCAGGACGGATTCAGCCCAACCGGTAAAGAGCCGGGTGACCGGAACGGTTGAGGGGGCGGCTCTCAAGTGCGACGAGTCGATAAAGGTTCCGTCTTTGAGCCAGATGGAGTAGTGGACTTCCACCTTGGCCGTCGGCAGCGGCGTCTCGCCCTCCCCGACCTTGATGTCCCAATACTTCAAGGAGAATACCAGCTGCTTTTCCTCCAGCGAGTCCACCGGGGTCTGCTCCGGTGGCAGCATGACCTCGACAAGTTCGAGCTCGAAGGTGAGCGTCGAGTTTGAGGGGATGTTCCGGCGCTTCCTTTCCCCGTAGGCCAGCTCGGGGGGGACGATGAGCTTGCGTTTCCCCCCGACCTTCATGGAGAGGAGCGCCTCGGTCCATCCCTTGATGACCTGGGAGACGCCGAACACTCTCGGCTCGCCGTCTTTTTGGCTAGTATCGAACAGCGTGCCATCTTCCAACCACCCTGAATAGTGAACCTTAACCGAAGCCTCGGTCGTGGGCTGCAAGCCCTCTCCGACCACAATGTCGATGTACTTCAGACCCGAATCGGTGGTTATCTCCTCCATTCCCTCCGTGGGGGTGGGTACGGGGTCCGGTGGTTCCGTCTTGGTCGGTTCGCTTTCACCGGACTTGGTCGCTTCCGGTCTTCCCTTTTCCGGCTTGGCATCGCCCGGTTTGGCGTCGTCCGGTTTGGCGTCGTCCGGCTTGGCATCGTCCGGCTTGGTCGTTTCCGGCTTAGTCGTTTCCGGCTCAGGCTCCGTGGACTTGGGTTGATCCTGGGCGGCGCAAATGCCGGGGATGGTCATGAGCAAGAAAACGCCGAGGCCTCTGGAGATACTATGTTTCATGATTATTCGCCGTAGCTGCCTGTGGTTAAGGCGGTCGGGGTGTCCCATGAAGCCGCTTCACGGGTCCCGGCCGGCCGTGATCGATCGTGTAGTATCGCGGATAGCGCCCGCCACTGTCAAACCTGTAGTCCCGGGACCGGCGGGGTTACCCCAAAAAAGGTGGCGATTCTTGTGTGGGTGGCACGGTCAAGCGAAGCTTGGCCGTGGAAGAGGCTCATAGCTTGCTCACTGCCAAGCACCGATCCCGCCACAGCGAGATCGCTCCTTGACAGCGCCACCCAAAACGGGTGGGTGGCCCCCTCCTCTGGAGGTGGGGGAGGCGAGGATCGTCCCGGAAAGCACGTCCATGTCTTGTGGGGTCTGCTGTTCGGACCAGATCGGTTGCGAAACCGAGCGTAGACAATCGTCTCCCCCATGTCCAAAGGACGTGGGCCACCCCCTCTTGGCCACCTTGTCGGAACCTGCTGCTACCGCGGAGGCGGGCCAAACAGACGCTTCATGTCATTGATAATCCGCACGACGCGTCGCCGATCCCGTTTGGCGCGGATTTGGCCGCTAAGCTCCGCCCGCTCGAAGAAGCTCCCCGTCCCCGCGAGCCTGCGTTTTGGCTTCAAAGAGGCGCACTCGAGCGTGCCGCGCAGGGCGTCCCCACGCCGGTTTTGCTTGAAAAACACCGAACCGGCTCCTTCGAAGGTCGCCCCCGTAGCCCCGCTGGAAACCATGTATCTGACCGCGGCGTTGATCTGCGTCCGGTCAGCGACCGTCCTGCCGGGGATCGACCGCCAAACGCAGTGAATGTGGATCACCTGGGTGACGTTTTCCCCGGGATCGTCTGTCCCGGGGTGAGATCGCCGGAGAATGATGTCGACGTTGCCGCGATCGTCGAATCCGTAGTATGACTCGTCAAACGTCTCGCGGTAGCGCAAACCCCTACCGGGGTTGCGGTAGTCGACGATTTCGATGGTCGACTGTGGAGCCGTGCAGCCTGCGGCGGACAGAAGCAAGACCGCCCAAAGAGCGCACGAACCCCACACGAACCTCCCCCCTGGCCCGGCAAGGCCCGCCTCTGACCGGCTGGGCGACCGGGCTACGACGGCGTACGCACGGTCAGCGATGGATGTCAACCGGTTAAGACACACGCTACGGCCACGATAGCCGACGAACCCGGCAACGTCAACGAGGTCGATGGACGACCCTTCCCAAGGAACGCGCCGTGGGAGCGGCGTTTCAAGAACAATGAAAGTGCTGTTGCCAACGCTCGATCCTCTGGAGCGGTCCGGTCGATCGGCTATAATTGCGTTGTTGAGAGCGTCTCTCAAAAGAAGCGTGGCACGGGTTTTCAACCCGTGGGCCGCACCGGTTGGAAACCGGTGCCACAGTTGATGCCTCAGGAGGATACCGTGTCGAATGTCCGCAGCCGCCGCTTGGGCTCGTGGCGCCTGGGTGTCGTGTCCTATCTGAACGCGAAACCGCTCATCCACAGTCTCGATTCGGATCGGCAGATCGAGTTGATCTTTGACGTCCCCGCGAGGCTGCCGGACCTGTTGGACAACGGGAAGGTTGACGCCGCCATGGTGCCGGTCATCGACCTGGCTCGCAGGGGTGACGCCTGGCAGATCGTTTCCGACGCCTGCATCGGCTGCGACGGAGAGTCGCTCACCGTCCGGGTGTTCTCGCGCGTCCCCGCGGAATCGATCCGCAAGCTGCACGTCGACGGCGACTCGCACACCTCGGTTGCCCTTGCCAGAATCATCTGGCGGGAGCTCTATGATTCCCGGCTCGCGGTGGTTCCGTTCCTCGGCCACGAAACGGTTGACGAATGTGAGGCCATCCTGCTCATCGGTGACAAGGTGGTCCGCAACAACCTGATCGACTATGACATCGAGACGGATCTCGGTTCAGCCTGGAAGTCACTTACGTCCCTGCCTTTTGTCTTCGCCGTATGGGCTGCCCCGGCGGGTGTCGGCGTGGCAGAGCTCGCCGACAGGTTGGCTAAAGCCCGCAGCAGCGGGGTCGCCTCCGCGGAGTTGATCGCCGCGGACTATGGACCGGGCATGGGTTGGCCGCTCGCTCTGGCCAAACGCTATTTGAAAACCCGCCTCAAGTACACGCTGGGCCCTCGTCAGCGGCTGGGGCTCGCGAAGTTCTTCGAGTTGGCTCAGCGGAACAACATTGTCTCGGTGACACGCGGGATGATGTTCGTATGACCGCCGCAACCACAGTCGCCGCCGCTCGGGGCCCGTTGCGGATCACGGACGAAGAGGCCTTGGAGCTCTACCGCGGCTGTTCGATCCACGAGCTGGGGCGGCGAGCCCACCAGATAACCCTCGCCCTCCACCCCGAGCCCTACCGCACCTACGTCGTCGATCGGAACATCAACTACGCCAACTACTGCACCGCCAGGTGTATCTTCTGCAACTTCAAGGCCGATCCACCGGGGCTAGGCAGCGGGCGGACGGACCTACCCGAGGGATACGTGCTTTCCTTCGAGCAGATCGGTAGGAAGATCGAGGAGCTTCTGGCAATCGGCGGAACGCAGATCCTCATGCAGGGTGGGCTGGTTCCCGCGGAAGTCCTGCCCTTCGAGTGGTACCTCGATCTACTGCGGTTCGTAAAGCGCGAGTACCCCGGCATTCACGTCCACGCCTTCAGCCCGCCGGAGATTCACGCGTTTCACGAGGTTTTCAACATGAGCGTTCGCGACGTGCTCCTGCGTTTGGGCGATGCCGGCCTGGACACCATCCCCGGTGGGGGCGCCGAAATCCTGGTCGACCGTGTTCGAGATAAGATCGCCCGCGGCAAGACGACGGCCGATGAGTACCTGGCGGTCATGCGCGAAGCCCACAGGATCGGGATGCGCACCAGCATCACGATGATGTTCGGCCACATCGAGACCGTCGAGGAGCGGATCCGGCATCTGGGTCGCATCCGCGAGTTGCAGGATGAGACCGGCGGCTTCACCGCGTTTATCAGTTGGACTTTCCAGCCCGGCGACACGCCTCTGGGGCGCGTTGCGCGCCCCGACCCCGGGGAGGACTCCGCCCCGGACGGCGCACACCTGGTGCTTGCCGACGCACATGAGTACCTTCGAATGACCGCTTTGGCGCGCATCTATCTGGACAATATCCCCAACGTTCAGGCTAGCTGGGTCACTCAGGGCGTGAAGATAGGGCAGCTCGCCCTCTTCTTCGGGGCCAACGACATGGGTTCGGTAATGATGGAAGAGAACGTCGTGTCCGCCGCGGGAACGACCTATCGACTGACGGAGCGGGAAATACGGAGGGCGATTTCCGACGCCGGGTGGCTGCCCAGAAAGCGGAACTGCTACTACGAGATCATTGAAGCTCTGTGAACCGGCGTGCCGATAGCGACACAGGAGGCTGCTCCGCATACGCCTGAGCCTGGATAGATGATACCGCAGAGAACGCGGAGATCGCAGAGATCGCAGAGAGCGCAGAGTATTGCCAGAAAAGAAGTTAGGGCGATAACAGGGTGCATCCCGTTTCGACAGGGTGTGGATTCTCGCTTCCGGTGTAACCCTCTTGAGTCTGTTCCTTCTCTGCCCGTTCTCTGCGTGCTTTGCGGTGGATCATCCGGGCTAGCTGGCGGCTGGCGATCGGAAATACGGATTTTTTTCTGGAACAACGCTGGTTCAGGTCGTTACAATTAAACTTGCGGTTTTTCGGTTATTGACGGCGCGACATTGGAGCTATGGTGGCGACGCTTATTGCTCGCCCGCACCGGCTCCTCCGAAACCGCATCGATGCGGCGTGCGTAATCGCATACCGGCGAAGTTCGCCGGAGGGAAGGAGCGGGTCAGCTCACAGCATACTACTGCGTGCATTCTCGCGTAGCTTGTGCCCGCCGACTAAACGCAACGGCTGGCGGCCGGGGAATAGAGGCACCGGTCGAATGCCGCGCACCGCCCGGCCTCGGCGACGGACTTGGTCCATGACCCGTTTGGACGCGATCTGGAACCGTGCTCGTGATGACCTGGTGGTCACCACCGAGCAGGGGCACGCGGACCTGTTCGTCTGGGAGCACACCACGCGTGTCGCCAAGAGTGCCCGGCAGATTGCCGACCTTCCCGAGGTGCGAGCGCAAGAACCTGATGAACTTGCCATTGTGGCGGCCGCCCTGTACCACGACGCCGGTTGGATAGCGCGATACCGCGACGGCGAGATCAGCCGCCTGGATTTGCTGATCGGCCCTTGCACCGCAGCCGTTCGCGAACAGGCCGTGCTCCTGATGCAGACCAGACTCTCCGATCTGTTGCCCGCTGACACGCTTCAATGCGCCTCTGCTGCCGTTCGAACGCTGAGTGACCGCGAAATCGAAACGATTGAAGGCCAGGTAGTCAGAGAGGCGGATAACCTCGATGAGTTCGGTCTGCTCATTCTCTGGCCTGCGATTCGCCGCGGGGCGATCGATGGCAAAGGCGTACAAGCGGTGATCGATAAATGGAGGAGGCAGAAGGAGTATCGCTTCTGGGCGGCACGGCTTAACGAGTCGTTCCGTTTCCCGCCGGTTCGCGAGCTGGCCCGCAGGCGGCTCGGAAAGTTGGAACGATTCATGGAGGAGCTCGAGGAGGAGCACTACGGGGATCACGACATAGCCGCGCGGGGGAGGGGGGAATAGCGAATTGCGAATTGCGAATTACGAATTACGAATTACGAGTTACGGATTGCGGATTGCGGATTGCGATTGGGGGATGGCGTAGCGGCCGGGCTCCGTGGCGGCCGTAGGATGTGAATCACGGATGGCGAACGGTGTGGCGGCCGCCTCCCGTGACGACGGTTGGCTGCGAATGGCGAATGGCAATGAAAAAACCACGGATGACAAGAACGATCGCTCGCCCGGTCTCCTCTTTCGCTATTCTCGATTCGCCGTTCGCCATTCCTTCCGGCTCCGGCGCCTGGCGATCATTTCCCTGCTAACCGTTGCGGGAGTCTACGTGCTTGTCGCGTTATTCCAGTCGCGTCTGATCTATTTCCCTTCACGCCACTATTACGCTACGCCCAAAGACGTCGGCCTGCTATTCGAGGAACGTGCGCTCATAACAAGTGACGGCCCATCGATCACCGCCTGGTACGTCCCATGTCCCCAGGCGAAGGGCAGTATCATCTTCTGTCACGGCAACGCCGGCAACATGGCTGATCGGTTGCACGACGTCACACTGATGCACCGTATGGGCTACAACGTGCTGATCTTCGACTATCGGGGCTACGGGAACAGTGAGGGAAAGCCGAGCGAGCAAGGCACTTACCACGACGCCCAGGCCGCCTGGCGGTACCTCGTCGAGAGCCTCGGCGAGTCGCCCGCGCGGGTGATCCTCTTTGGCCGATCCCTGGGCGGTGCGGTGGCGATCGAGCTTGCCAAGCGCCACGAACCCGGCGCTCTAGTCGTCGAGTCGACTTTTAGTAGCCTGGTCGATGTCGGCAAGCTGCACTATCCCTTGCTGCCGGTAAGCCTGCTGCTCCGCTACCGGTACGAATCCATCGACAAGGTTTCGAGCATCACCTGCCCGAAGCTGTTCATCCACAGCACGGACGATCAGCTCGTCCCCCTGGCCAACGCCCGGCGGCTGTTCGAGGCCGCCGCTTCCCCAAAGATGTTCATCGAAACCCCGGGCGACCATAACAACGGCGGGTACGCCTATTCGCCCGCCTATACCAACAAGCTGCAGGCGTTCCTCGACGAGTCGTTGAAGTCGCCTGCGCGGCCCTTCAGAGGCGCACCCTGAGAACTTGCCCAAACCGCACCGACTCTCACTACCCTGCACTCCACGCCGCCTATAGAATCCGGCGTCGTTGGCCGCACCGCAACCTCGACCTCAATGGAACGTGAGGAGGAGCCTCCATGCTTGCTGCCCGCTACATGCAGTGGTTGCACACCGCTTGGCCGGCCGGGACGGTCGAGAAGCTTCCCCAGGTCAATAACGACGGTACCACGGCGGTGACCGGCGTGCGCGTCGTCGGAGACCTCACCGGGATTCCCCTTCTGAAGTTCGCGGCGGACTCCGGAGCCAGGGCGGTGCAGGCCATCCTCGAGGAGGAACTCCGCAAGAGCGGCCCCGATGACGTTGGCCTGTGGGATCTGGCGATCATCGGCGGCGGCGTGGCCGGCATATCCGCTGCGATCGGGGCGAAAAAGGCCGGGCTGCGTTTCGTCGTTCTCGAAGCATCCCAGCCGTTCTCCACCATCGTCAACTTCCCCAAGGGCAAGCCGATCTTCACCTACCCGACGGACATGACCCCCGCGGGAGACCTGCGACTCACCTCCGAAATCAAGGAGGATCTCGTTTTCGAACTCGAACGGCAGCGGATCGAAGCCGGCATCGAGCCGCTCAAGGCCCGCGTGGAACGGATCGAACGCAAAAAAGGTGAGCTATTGCTCCACCATGGGGGGGAGGTGACACGGGCTCGCCGCGTGATCGTGGCCATCGGGCGAGGGGGCAACTTCCGCAGGCTCGGTGTGGAAGGTCAGGACCTAACACTACAGCGCAAAGTAAGCTCAAGAAAATGGCCGGTCGTGTTCGATAACTTCTGTCATGGAGACGATTTACGTTCTTTGACAGGAGCGAAGCATG
>SDBU01000335.1_pt1 | contig 66735 bp, 52 predicted proteins | sample 2277071 | NCBI WGS metagenome assembly SDBU01 (sample SAMN10397929, study PRJNA504765) | marine sediment metagenome | isolation source: marine sediment core GS08_GC12, 126 cmbsf | place: Arctic Ocean: Gakkel Ridge, Loki's castle | collected 2008 | reverse complement strand
CTGGGTTCTCCTGCGAAAAGGATTCTGTTTTGGCGATCCCCCGCGGATACGCCGTCCAACGAATTCTGCAGGAGAACCCTCTTTCATGGAATCATCTCGTTTCAACGTGGGGGACACGATGATCCACACCCCAGCGTCGGACCTTGTCGTATCGTCCAGCCCCCACCTTCAGAGAAGTCGGGGCACCCGCGCTTTCGGCGGTGCGAGAAAGGACTCTCGCACCAGCGGCAGGTGGTATGATCCGACCGTCGATTGGCCCCCGGTTCAACGCCGAACCGGCCACGGCGAGCTGAATGAGTTCGGCAGTGAGTTCGGCAACGAATGACCAGCCAGCCCCTTAAATTGGCGGTGCTCATCTCCGGTGGAGGGCGTACGCTGGTGAATCTGCACGAGCGCATCGTCGCGGGCAGGTTGGATGCGTGCATCGAGCGCGTGGTCTGCTCGCGCCCGGGCGCGGGCGGGTTGGACCGTTCACGCGAGCTGGGCTTGCCCACGACCGTCGTGGAGCGTCGGAGTCTCGGTGCCGACGTGTTTCAGCGCCGCATTACCGAGGCGGTCGACGGGGTGGATCTGGTGTGCATGGCCGGGTTCCTTTCCCTGTGGCGGATACCTGATGAGCTCCAAGGGCAAGTGATCAACATTCACCCGGCCCTTCTGCCGGACTTCGGCGGTTTGGGCATGTACGGTCGGCGGGTGCATGAAGCCGTGCTCGCGGCGGGCCAAACGGAGAGCGGATGCACCGTGCATTTCTGCGACAATGAGTACGACCACGGCCCGATCATCCTGCAGCGAAAGGTGCCGGTTCTTGCGGGCGACACGCCTGACGAGCTGGCGGCCCGGGTCTTTGTTCAGGAGTGCATCGCCTATCCGGAAGCGGTACAGCTATTCAGCGAGAATCGCATAAAGCTCGACGGCCACACGGTTAAGAGGGTGAGCAGTTAGAAGATTGAAAGGTCGAAAGGTCGAAGGTTGCAAGGTTAGAGGTTGAAGGTCGAAGGTTGAAAGCGTGCTGGGACGCGATTCCTATCTCGGCCCCATCACCAGGAGCGCGAGAAAGAATTCTCGGACCAGCGGGACAAGCAGAGACGCGACCGTAAGGGAGCGCGCGGATCGAGACGTGACCGTGGGTGCGAGAAGGGATTCTCCCACCCGCCGATGTTGCGGTTGACTGGGCACTTGGAGGGTGAATACTAGGGGTGTGCCGCGGTGGCTCTGTGAAGGCTCGCCGTGGCGTCGGAGACTCCAGGGCGATACAAGAGAGGATAATGCCATGTTACGCTATCTTTCACTGTCACTTGCAATTGGCGTCGTTGCGGTCGCGGGCTGCGGCCCGGCGTTGGACCTGTTTTTCCCACCGGAGCCCGCTGATGAACAGACCGACGTACCCGAACTCAGGTCGTTCGAGTCGGAGCAGGAGCTTCAGGATTACTTCCAGGGCGAGATCCGATCGCGTAACGACCAGGCGGTGAGTTCCATGGACGGTGTCATTGAAGAGGAACTCCCGCTTGGAAGAGCGGCACCTGGAGGCGCCGTAACGAGTGAATCCCTTGACGCGGATGACGCCGCTCCGGGCGCCCCGCCGGCCGCAGCACCCAACAGCGGTGCCGTCCAGGACGGTGCAATCGATCTGGCGGCCGACCCGGAGCACTCGGACACCACCATCCAGGAAGAGGGCGTCGACGAAGCCGATGTGGTCAAGACCGACGGAACCCATCTCTACATCATCAACGGCCAAACGTTGCGCATCGTCCGGGTCTGGCCTCCCGAAGAGATGGCCACGCTGAGCGAGGTCGAACTGGAAGGGGCCGGTCGGGAGATCTACCTCTACGACGACAAGATCGTCGCCCTTACCGACATAAGCGCATATCAATACTACGGTGACGTGCCGATCATGATGGGGCCGATGGAGGGCTTCGGCACGATCGGCATGGGTGTGAGCGTGGGCATGGGCATGGACGTGGACGTGGACATGGGCATGGGCATGGAGGTGGACGTGGACGTGGACATGGAGGTAGACGTGGAGGTGGAGGTGGAGGTGGCCATGGTTGAGCCCGGTCCCGGATTCGCACCCTCCTACCACAGGCCACAGACCGTCGTCACCGTCATCGACGTCGCCGACCCCGTGGCACCTTCGATCCTCTCGCAGACCAAGTTCGACGGCTGGCAATCGTCCAGCCGCATGATCGACGGAATGCTGCAACTGGTCGTTACAAACCACCAGCATCACTACTACGACATCATGCCGATGTTCGGCCAACGTGAGCTTGATTCGTCCACCCTATCGGTCCAGGAACTGCTGCCTCGGTTTGCGCGGGTCGGGGCGAACGGAGTCGAAGAAAGCGGCTCCGTCCTTACCTGGAGTTCCATGTACCGTCCGGCCGATCCGGACGGCTTCGGCGTGGTGTCGGTGGTCAGCATGGACATCGACAGCGATGCGGCGTTTTCCGCGGTGGGAATCGTTGCGGAGCCCGGCCTGATCTACTCATCCACCGAGGCCCTTTACCTGACCGATGCGCAGTGGAGTTTCTCAGGCGACGTGCGGGAGACGACGGACATTTACAAGCTCGCCTATATCGACGGCACGGCGACGCCGGTGGCTACCGGTTCCGTGCCGGGACGGATCCTCAACCAGTACTCGATGAGCGAGTATCAAGGCCATCTCCGCGTGGCCACGACCGTCGGGCCGATCTGGTCGTCCACCGCTCAATTCATCGAGCAGCGTAACAACGTGTACGTCCTCGCGGAGTCGAACGGGAGCTTGGAGGTCATCGGAAGTGTCGAGAACATCGCTCCCGGAGAGGACATCAAGGCGGCCCGGTTCCTGGGTCGGCGCGGCTATGTGGTCACCTTCGAGCAGATGGATCCCCTGTTTACGCTGGATCTGTCCGACCCCAGCGATCCACAGGTGATCGGCGAGCTCGAGGTTCCCGGCTTCTCGACGTTCATAGTCCCGATGGACGAGGATCACCTGCTCGCCGTGGGGCAATACATACCGACCCCAGGCGCTGCCTGGGGATGGTGGGGAGGGAACTGGGGCGTGCAGCTCTCGATCTTTGACGTATCCGACTTCGCCAATCCCGTCCGGAGTTACGACCTGGTCATCGGGGGTGACACCGGGGCGCACTCCGACGCACTGAACGACCCCAAGGCGTTCACCTACTTCGCCGAGAGCGGCCTGCTCGCCCTGCCGGTCTCGATCTATGGTGGGTACGGCGGATTCGTAGACGACCTGCCCCGCGAGGTGGACGAGCCCCCCTCCGATGTGGGCGAGCCCCCCTCCGGCGGGGACGTACCCCCACCCAATGTGGAAGAGCCCGGCACGACCTCGAGTCCGATCGAGTTCGAGGAGTTCAATGGCTTGATGGTTTACCGGGTCTCCATCGACGAGGGGTTTGCGGAGGCCGGGCGAATCAGCACGCAGTTCGACGGGGCCTACTACTGGTCCTCCTTCACCCGCGGCGTGTTCATTGAAGACCACGTGTTCGCCGTCACCAACAACGGTATCCGCGGGGGATCGGTGAGCGAACTTGGCCAGCCGCTGGCTGAGCTGGTATACGGCCCGCCCGCGCCGGTCGAACCGTCCTTCGGTGATACCCCAAGCGGCTCCGCAACACCCGGGGCAGGCGGTACCGACGCTCCAGGCGGTTAGGTGCTGGCGCTTGTAACAATACCTGTAGCGGCCCACCTCCAGCGGAAGTGGGCCACCCACCCGAGATAGGTTCGGTGTCCCCCGGTTTTGGTCGTGTGGTGGCTGGTAATGAGTGAAATGAACCGTAGAATGTGTTTCATCCTTTCGTTGGGTGGTCTGCTTGGAATCTCAAACGTAGCCTGCGACCCCGCTCGTACGGGAAGACAAAGAATAGGCATAGTGGTTGCGAAGGCAGATTCAGGTATTCCCCTTATGAGCGCCTCGGTCATGTGCGCGCCTGAGCAGCGGAGCGGGCCATCGGCTAATTACCGTCTATCTCAGGCGGAGTATGTGGCACAAGCGAGCGGAGGATTATCACAAACAGATGACGATGGTAAAGCGCAGCTCATAGTGTCGGTCTCTACCATCGGAACCAAGCTTCTGGACGAGGTTACAGGGGAGTACTTCTTGTTCAGAATCGATCATGACACTAGCGAGGTCTTGTCAGTGCTCATGCGCGTAGGCGAGTCCAGACAGGGTCGCCATTTCAAGATAACAGTTGACTCCATTGGCGGCCCAATACGGGACGAATAGACGTGCGGGTCGCAGGCCGGTGGCTGCAACGGGTGGGCAAGGTATGCACCTTTTCACGGCCAAGCTTCGCTTGGCCGTGCCACCCGGCGCTCCAGGTTCTCCGAGGTGTGAATGATTAGGGTTAGCGGCTACACTACCGCGAAGAAGGCAGAGTTTCGTCTGAAAGGAGCAAGACCTCGGGGAACGACATGAGCGATACAAACGATCACACCGCGGCCAAGCCGGCCGATTCGAGCCCGGATCGATCACACGCGGTAGTGGTGGCTGTCTGCATCTCACCCGGCGGGGTTCCGAAACACCCGGTCGAAAGCGCCACCCTTGGTGTGGAGGGTCTGGAAGGCGACGGCCACGCCCATAAGAAGCACTGTCGTCCGGAGCGCGCTTTATCCATTCAGGATATCGAGCTGCTCGAGGATCTGAAGGGCGAGGGTTATCCCGTCGGCCCGGGGCTCATCGGCGAGAATGTCACCGTTCGAGGCCTGCATGTTCAGAAGCTCGCTGCCGGAGACCGGCTCTGCTTCGAGGGGGGAGCTGTTGTCGAGTTGACCCAGCCGCGCAGGCCGTGTTTCGTGCTTGATGCCGTCCATCCCGAGCTCCAGGAGGCGGTCCGTGACCGATGCGGTTTCCTCGCCCGCGTCGTGCAGACCGGCCGGCTGCACACCGGCCAGCGAATCACCGTGGAGAGCGGCTCGCCCGTTCAATAGGCCGGCTCGTTTCCCACTGCGCTGGTGACGCAAACATGGCATCCGATCGTAAGAGAGCGGATCGACAAGATCAGGGCCTGACGCGGAAGCGGGTGGGCTGCGTCGCAGGCGTGCTGGTGGGCGGCTCCAGCAGAAGGATGGGAGAGCCGAAGGCACTGCTGAAGCTGCCCGGCGGGCAGGCCATGGTCGAGTTTGCGGTCGGCGTGGCGCAAACGCTGGGGCCGCATGTGCAAGAGGCCGTGATTCTAGGCAGCATCGACGCCCTGCCGCCGTCCCTGTCTGCCCTGCGTGTGCTGCCGGACACCGTCCCGGACGCCGGCCCGCTCGCGGGGTTGTGTGCTCTGTTGGACCACGCGGGCGACACCGAGCCGCGGGCGCGGCAAAGCCGCATTGCGGCAGCCCGGGCGGATTCCGCCCCGTGGGCACTGCTCCTGTCTTGTGATATGCCCTTGCTGAAGCCTCAGGTTCTCCTGCGACTTCTGGGGGAGGCGCGTGCCGGGCTCGATGTGGTCGCCTATGTCAAGTCCGATCAGCCCCGAACCTACCACGCCTGCTGCGCGCTTTACCATCCCCGGGTATTACGGGCTGCCAATGACGAACTGACCCGCGGCAAGCGAAGCCTGCAACGTCTACTTGCCGAAGTGCGAATTGCAGCTCTGCGTCCGACGGCTGAGGAGGATGAACAGCTCACCAACGTCAACACCCCAGCCGAGCACGAACGGGCTCTGCAAGCCTTATCCAGGGCAAAAAAAAGCGGCCCGCCTGGCCGAAACGACCAGACGGGCCGGAGTTGCTTGCTGCCGTAAGGCAGTACGTCTGCTGCCTACGGCAGCCTACCTATACTACATTCCACGGATCACCTCCTTCATTAAACGGGCCCTCCCACATGCACGGTTATCTGCCGCAACCAGTGGGCCTCGCCCTCCCACACGCCGTCACCTGTGGGCACATCGCGCGCCGATCGATCGCACTGTACAACGGCGCTCGGCAAGCACGTCCTGTGTGCTTGGTGCAGCCCAATTCCGCACCAGAGGCACAAAGTCGGTCGCCTGCATCCTAAGTGTACCACCTACCGCCCAAGAAACCTACAAAAAAAAGAGCCGGCGTCGCCTCGATGCGTGCGGTCTCAGTGTCGCTTTCCGATATGAACTGCCACATAGACCGGCCGGCAAGACTGGCGGGTGCTTCCGCACCGTGGTAGTATGGGTCAGAGGTGATGAATGCGATCCGGTCGAGGCGTGGCAGCGGGTTCGGCGTTCATGCTAGTACCGTGTTTCAAACGTCTCAAGACTATTGTCGGGTGCCACGGACAAACTTGTTTGTCCGCGGTGTGATGCGTTTGGTCGGACCCGCTCCACGGACAAGCGGAGCTTGTCCGCGCCACCCATAGTCGCAGGACTAATGAAACTCTAGACTGGGGCGATCACCCCGCTGCTGGTAGCCTCGGAGAACCGCGCTATGTCCTTAACCCACCGACTGCGCTTTCTCGAACGCTACATGCGCGAGCCGCAGAGGGTAGGTGCCCTGGCTCCAAGCTCACGCGCCTTAGCCGTCGCATTGTGCGAACCTTTTCGGCGGCGAAGTCGACCCGCACGGGTGCTGGAGGTCGGGGCGGGCACCGGGGCGATCACCCGCTACATCGGCGGGTTGCTCGGGGAACGGGACGAACTTGATATATGCGAGATTCAGGAGGACTTCGCCGACATCCTCGAAAAAGAGGTGCTGTCGGAGGCGGATTTCGCCCCGGCAGTGGCCCGGGGCCGGGTACGCCTCTTGCGCGGACCGGTCCAGGAGTTCGCCGATGAGAACCGCTACGATTTTGTGATCTCCGGGCTGCCTCTCACGGCGTTCCGGCTGGAGGAGGTGCAGAGCGTGCTTGCGACGATTCGAGCGAGCCTGAGGCCCGGCGGGGTGTTGAGCTACTTCGAGTACGCCGGGCTTCGCCAGGCTTCCCGTCTGTTTGCCGTCGGGAGCAACAGAAAACGCATTCAACGCGTTTCTGCCTATCTCTCCGAGAACATCCGCAACCACGAGTTCGAACGCAGAATCGTTTTTCAGAACTTCCCACCAGCGCACGCCCGTCATCTTCGCTTTGAAACAGGCCCAAGCGCCTAGTCCGGATCATTCATACCGCACGGAACGTAGCAGATGCAAAGTACTTTGAGGAAGGAGACTGCCTGCCATGAAAGCCCTACGAAAGGAACTGTGGTTCGAGATCCCCACTCGCCGGGGGTTCGTCAACATCACCCCTAAAGTGGAAGAGGCCCTGGGCGAGAGCGGCATCCGCGAAGGCCTCTGCCTGGTAAACGCCATGCACATCACCGCCAGCGTCTTCATCAACGACGACGAGCCGGGCCTGCACCACGACTACGAGCGATGGCTCGAGCGACTCGCCCCCCATGAGCCGATCGAGCAGTACCGTCACAACCGCACCGGCGAGGACAACGGTGACGCCCACCTCAAGCGGCAGATCATGGGTCGTGAGGTCGTCGTTGCGGTGACCCAGGGCCGCCTCGACTTCGGACCGTGGGAGCAGATCTTCTACGGTGAGTTCGACGGCCGACGACGCAAACGCGCCCTCGTCAAGATCATCGGCGAGTAGAGCGAACTACGATTTTGTGACGGGCCACCCCTGGCGCGCGACGAACGACTCGCCCCGGCACCGATTCGTCTCCACGTCTTCATCCAGGGCGTTGATAAACGCCCGGGCGGTAGCCGAAGTGGTGTCGGGGTACATGTGACAGCTGAACGCCGCTCAGGTTGGTCCTTTGCACGGCGGGTGCCGTACTTTCCGGTGTCCCCAAGATGGTCCAGTGTGGCTGCAAAAGAGAGGTGGGAGATCGGCGCCCATATGATTCTGAGAAACGCACACTGACCGCGTTTAGGCCAGCGCAAACGGAAAATCTCAGATTTGACGCATCTCGCGGCAGGTTTCCCGAATATGAGAGTCCATCTGGGCACCACCGCGAAAAACCTCCAAGAGAAGGCAACCCGGGGAACGACTGCATTTGAATTTCGGGCAGAGGATTCCCACTTTCGATAAAGACGTATCAGACGAGCCGGGTGGCCCGACGGCAAGACGGGCAAGCCTAGCGTAATTGATCGGTTCGGAACTGGTCGAATAGCAGATCGAGCCCGGCGTCGAACACGCCCCGTGCGGCCGTCTCGAGCGCGTCGGCGTACTCGGCGCGCAAATCGGGGCAGCCGCCCATGAGTGCGGGCATGAAGAGGCATAGTCCCCCGACGGCGAAACCGCCCAGAGAGGTCCGATTGCGTGTTTTTCTTGGTTCTTTCAACGGATGACGCTCCAAGCTCCGAGTCATTTCGATTCGCCGCCGCCGCTCCGGAGGCGGACGAGGCACGCCGCATGCCAGACGCCGCCGCATTGGCGGGGAGCCGCCGCCAGGCTCGGCACGAAACTTGCTCCGCGAGAATGTGCAGGGGCGACGCCCGCACGCGGCGAAGGGCCGCGGAAGGCGGAGCGTGACACGCAGCGACCCCATCTTAGTGCTGACCGGGTGAAGGTGGAACCGGGAATCTCGGCAAACATGGAAACTGCGGCGAATAGTACACCGTCAGGGACAGCACCACGTGGCCGGGCGAACCGCGCCCGGGTCGAGTCACGCGAGGCATCAATACCTCCCCCGGCCGGCGTCGGGCAAACCGGTGCGCCTTGCCCGATTACGGTCGGATCGGCTCCGCCGGCAGAGGATCCCTCCCCCGCTAAGGCGGCCGCTCGCCGCCCCAGCGTAGGGTGGCCCCGGCCGGTCCGGCGTCAAAAGAGCGGGTTTGGCCGCAAGGCGATGTGGCTGCCTCTCGCCGGGGTCGGGCTTGGCCTGCTGGCGGTGTTGTTTGTCGGGTGGGAAGTCCTCGAGCGGCATCTCTTCCCCGATCTGTCGGTAGGGATGCGTCACTTCCTTCTTACGGTGCGGGCGGCGATCGTCACTGCCGCAGGCAGCGCGATCGTGTTTATCGTCATGCGCCGCCAGCAGCAGCGGCTGTCGGCAACAGCCGGGCAGCTTACGAGAGTCCTCGAGTCGTGGCAGGGCAGGACGGCGAGTCCCGTCAGCTTCGAGAACCCACACCTTGTTCATTGTCGCAGCGTTCTTGATTGCCGGCGGGTCGATTGCCCCGGGTTCGACTCGCCGCACGAGCGTTGCTGGCAGATCGTCGCCCTGGCCCGGGCCGACCGCGGCAACGGGTCACATCCGATCGAGTTTCAAAGATGCGTCGGATGTGAAGTGTACCGCCGCTCCTGCCCGGACAAGCTGACCGAATTGGGCGAGGCCTTTAACAACTTGATGTTTCTTCTCGAGGCTGAAGCCCGGCAGGTTGGCCGCATGCGTGCTCAGCTGGTCGAGAAGGAGAAGATGGTCGCCCTCGGGCAGATCGCCGCCGGAGTAGCCCACGAAGTGGGAAACCCGCTATCGAGTATCTCGTCGATCGTGCAGATGCTCAAACGTAATCCATCGAAGGTGCTGATGCCGGAACAGCTTGACCTTATCGAGACGCACATTCAGCGCATCTCGGGTACGGTTCGGCAACTGGTCACCATGTCCCGGCCGGGCGCGGACCGTTGGGAGCTGGTAGATGTGGGCCGGACGCTCGAGGAGGCGGTCCGCCTCATCTCCTTCGATCGGCGGGCGCGTAAGGTGGACATCGACTTTGAGCCTCCCTCGTCGCTGCCCAGGACCTACGCCCTGCGTGGACAGCTCCAGCAGGTCTTCATCAACCTCTCGCTGAACGCGCTGGACGCCATGCCCGCGGGCGGACAACTTGGGATTCGTGCCCAAAAACGGCGGGGCAACATCGTCGTGCGCGTGGAGGACACCGGGTGCGGCATCGCCCCGGAAGTAGGTCGGCGGGTGTTTGAGCCGTTCTTTACCACGAAGGACCCCGGACGAGGAACGGGGTTGGGATTATCGGTGAGTTACGGAATAATACAGACCCATGGCGGGAGAATCGACTTTGTCTCGACAGTGGGGAAGGGTACCGTCTTTACGGTTCAGCTCCCTATAGTGGAGAAGGAACCAGGGGCTTAGAGAATGAGTCAAAACACCATACTGCTGGCGGATGACGAGGACACCTTACGCAAGAACCTCGCCCAAGTGCTGCGAGAGGAAGGCTTCGACGTCATTGCCTGCGCGGATGGAACCGCGGCGCTGCGTGCTCTGAGGGCCAACACCGTTGACGCAATCATCACCGATCTGCGCATGCCGGGGCTGACCGGCATGGACCTGATCGACCATGCCCGCAAGCTGGCCCCGGACGCAACCGTCATCGTGATCACCGCGTTTGGGGAGGTAGAGACCGCGGTGGAGGCGATGAAGAAAGGCGCCCAGGATTACATATGCAAGCCGCTGATCTTCGACGAGCTGATCTTCAAATTGAAGCGGCTGCTTGCCCATGAGGACCTCGCCAGGCAGAACAAGGTGTTTCGCGAGCAGATCAAGCGGACCCATGACATCACCGACATCGTCGCCAAGTCGTCCTCGATGGCTGCCCTTCTGGATACCATCAAGCGTATCGCCCACACCACCGCCAACGTGCTCATCTGCGGCGAGAGCGGTACCGGCAAGGAGGTGCTGGCTCGCGGGCTGCACTACGCCGGGGTAACCAGGGACAAGCCGTTCGTCGCGGTCAACTGCGGGGGGCTGACCGATACTCTGGTCGAGAGCGAGCTGTTCGGCTACCGCCGTGGGGCGTTTACCGGGGCGGAAACGGACAGGATCGGGTACTTCGAAGCGGCCAACAACGGTACGCTATTCCTGGATGAGATCGGCAACCTTCCGGTTTCGAGTCAGTCCGTTCTGCTCCGGGCGATCGAGGAGAAAGCGATCACGCGTGTGGGTGACAATCGCCCTCGCCCGGTGAACATCCGGGTTGTCGCCGCCACCAACCGCGACCTGGAGCAGTCGATCGAAACCGGCGACTTCCGCGAAGATCTGTACTATCGCCTGAATGTCATCCGCCTGACCGTACCGCCGCTACGTGAGCGTCCGGCGGACATCCCGCCTTTGATCGAGCACTTCGTGAGGAAGTACAACGAAGAGCTGAACTGCGCATGCCCCGGTTTCGACCCGGACGCCATTCAGGCAGCGATCAAACACCGGTGGCGCGGCAACGTACGCGAGCTGGAGAACGTCGTTGAGCGGGCTCTCATCTTCGCCGGCGACGATCCCATAAGGCTTCAGGACCTCTCCTTCGCCCTCGGCGGTGCTGTAGCAACGCCGATGTATCCCTTGGACCTGCGGACCGCATCCAGGGACTTTGAGCGGCAACACATCGTCAAAGTGTTGTCCAGCTACGGAAACAACAAGGTGGCGACGGCGGAAGCCCTGGGGATCGGGCTTTCGAGCCTGTACCGAAAGATGGAGGAGCTGGGAATCTCCAAGATCCCGGCCGAACCCATCCCGACCCAATGACCCCTCCAATTACAGATTACGAAACAGGGATCACATCCGGTCGTAATTCGTAATTCGCAATTCGCAATTCGCAATTCGCAATTCGTAATTCGTAATTCGTAATTCGTAATTCTTATCTTGTCCATTGCCCATTGCGGATTCAAGCGGGTTGTTATACCGATTCTGGTTAGAAGTTGCCGAAACAAGTTCTCCCGAGCCGCGTGGCTTCAGCCCGCGCGGAGTCGCCAAGCCGGTAATGCCCAGTACGCAAACGGAAGTTCTTTACTACGATTCGTTTTATTGTTGCTTGCGACCTTCGTGTGTGTCCATGCGTGTGCGTCAATGTAGTTCTTGCGTTATCAGCTCTTGGGCGGGGAGCGTGTCCGGGCTCTTCCCGGTCCACAGCTCGAACTGCATGGCCGCCTGGCGAACGAACATATCCAGACCGGAGAGGGTCATCGCCCCGGCCTGCTGGGCATCTTTGAGCAGCTTCGTCCGAAGCGGATTGTAGATCAAGTCGAACACACACCGACAACCGGAAAACGAGTCCGGCGGCATGGGCGATTCGTCGATCTTGGGCCACATGCCGACGCTGGTGGCGTTGATCAGAATCGCACCCGTACGGTCCTTTCGATCGTTCCACGCAGCCGGGCGACAGTCGAACGCCGCGGCAAGGTCACCGGTCTTCCCCGGTGATCGACCGAACACGGTTACGGAGCACCCGATGGCGCGCAGGCCTGCCAAAACCGCCCGGGCGGCTCCGCCGGTCCCCAGAACATCCACCGGCAGGTGGGCGAGATCGCCCTGCGAGCAGCCAAGGGCATGACACACAGAGGCAACCGCGGCGGGACAATCGGTGTTGTACCCGGCCCGCTTGTTGTCGCGGAAAACCAGCGTGTTGATCGCTCCGATCGACCGCCCGGCGCCGAAAAGGGCGGGTGCCCCATCCTTCGCGCAGCGAAGGGTGGGGGTCGGGGGTCGGGGGTCGGGGATCGGAAGTCGAGGGTCGAAGGTCGGGCGGAGAGGTGGTTGGCGCCGGCCGGCCAGGCGGTTGGGCCCGGCCGCGTCACCGAGCCAGCGAATGGCCCTTTCCTTGTGCGGGGTGGTCACGCTGAATCCACCCACGTCAAGCCACGGGCGATCCATGCAGCCGTCGAGGAATCGAGCAAGACAATCACCATCTCCACGGACGCGCAAGGGCAGATAAACCGCATTGATTCCTTCCTCGGCGAACCAGTGGTTAAAGAGCAGGGGGCTCATCGAGTGAGCTGCCGGATCGCCGAGCACGCCGAACACCCGCGTCGCTGAGCTCAGCCCATTCCAGCGGTACAGGTTGACCATGTCATCCAGGGTGATCTGTCCCGGTGCGGTGGCTGCGTCCGGACTAAGCGCGCAATACCCCGCGAAAGCACCGAGCTTGCCGGCCAGCACGCGCGACCACAGGCCGTGTTCACCCATGCAGATCGCCGTCACCGCAGAGCCGTGGTCGTGTAGCAGATCGAGTGCCGCGAAACTGTCACATATATCCTGTCCGCGGTAAGCGACTTTCGCGACGGCCGACGGGATTGCCCTGGTCATCTCCTCGACGACGGCCCGCACCGCGGTCGGCACGGCCGCGAAGTCATGGGCCGAGAGAATCAACCGGTGACCACTTCCACCCGCGCGCCGGGCGGCAAGGAGCACCTTCTGACGGATGTTGCTCGATCGTCGCCAGTCAGCCAGCTCGAAATCGACGTAGGCGTCGGTCTTCCCGGCGGCTCTTATGATAAGCGACACGCGCCGGGCGGTGTCTGCGGTGAACCCTCCGCCTTCCTGTGCACTGCGACAGGTGACGATCCACGTGCGATCGGAGTGTTTGCTCAGGTAGTCCGCCAGCTTGGCCGGGTCGTCTTCATAGGCGTCAATACGCAGCTCGACCGCGTCTGCGCCACCGGCCCACGCCCGGGCAGCGCCCGTCTCGACCGCGGCGAAGTCATCCACGAAGATCGAAGCGACCAGAAGCGTCATAGTCAGTTCACCCAGACGGGTAAGTCGGGCTTCGCCCGACATTCGCATCCCGTGTCAGGCGGGTACATGCTAAGCGTCTTAGCCACGGAGGGGCGATAGTCAATAGCCGGGGGCTCACGCCCTGACCCTTACTCACATCTTCGTCAGAGCATTTCCCGTTTTCGTATGCCGGGTCCACCGCCCTTCACGGCACATCGAACGGCAAGAAACCGCGCGGGCCAAAGCCCGCGGCTCGGAACACAGAAAGGGGAATGCTCTAGCGGCGGAGAAGAACAGCCGGAAGGGCAAGAAGCATAAGCACGAGCGTGGCGGGTTCCGGAACGGGGGCGCCGGGCGTGCCTCGGGCGATCGAACCGAACGTGTTACCGGCGGGCAAAGGGTTGTTCACGGCGTTCAAAGGCCCACCTACGGGCCCGAAATTCATCATGGTGAGGCTGGTATCGCCCGGATCGTCGCCCGAAACCAGCAAACTCTGGGTTTGACTTGCCGAAGCCCGCAGCACTTCCGTGAGCTGAGCCCGTCCGCTGAAACTGTCGAACGGATTGGCCTGGCCAGCCTGCTCGAAAAGCGGGGCGGTGAGCATCGCCAGAGCGTCGGCGAAGATGTTCCCGGAGATGTTGATCGGTCCGACGTCGAAGTCGTGCGTGCTGTCGGCAGCGGTGAAGCGTCCGTCGCGCTCCACATCCTGCCTCGACGAATAAGTGAGCTGCAGATCGTAGAAGCCAAAACCGTTGAGTGACAGGTCAGCGTCGAGCAGCAGGGTGCCGGAGACCTTCGTGGACTGAGCCCCAACGTCGTAGTTGAGAGCGTAGCCCAGCGGCTCAGCCAGGCCGTCGCGGTTCAGGGCGGTGGTAAGCGAGATGTTGAACTGGGAGAGTTGCCGCCCGCCGGTTGAAACCTGAAGCGAGATCGGCCCCTGTAGGGTGAGATCCCAGGGACCGAAGTCCAGGGCGTTGCCCACGAAGTTGTTGTTTATCAGAAAGTCCGCCCCACCGCTGAGATGATTCCTGGCGCCCTGGATGTTGAAGCCTGCATAACCCAGACCGAAAGCCACGTCACGAAACACATCCCCCCGGGCAGCGGTTGGTCCGCAAGCCGCAAAGAGCAGTGCCATCGCTGCGACACGCCTACGAGGTGAGAGGATCATCGAAATCTGCTCCTGGGCGGCAACCTTCGTTTGCCGGCTCGGTCCCGGGCGATCCGAACCACATAGTATATCCCTTCCCGCTCCGCTGTTCAATCAAGCCGGGCCGACCTCGGATGGACCGGGCCCGGGAAGAGTAGAACCCACTTCGTTATCGGTAAAACAGAGTCTATCGCCCGCCGAAAAGCCGTTCGGGCATGCCTGCTGCGCCCGGCTTATAAGTAACAGGTTAAAAGTTATAAGTTACGAGTTACAGGTTGCGAAGAAAAAGCGGAGACGCCCCCACCCGGGTTCGTAACCCGTACCTCGCACCTCGTACCTCGTAACTCGCCCCGCTCAACTTGGCCGAAGCTGCGAAGGCTGCCGAACCCACGATTATAGGACGCCCCAACCTCCGGCTTCGCCGCCGCATGTGGACGCCGCAGCGTCACCCACGAGGGGTGACGCTACCACGAAAGCGAAGAACGCTGTAAAGGGGACATTTTACTCTCCAAAAACGGTGGAATGTCCCCTTTCGCGGTGGTCGCACCGAACCCGGTCGTTGAAACAGCTTGGAATGAAGACGTGTTTGGATCAGGTGATAGAATGGGGTACCCTGTGCGGGATGGGTCATTGAGGCAGGAGCGGATGTGCCATGAGGGACTTGCAGAAGCTGTTCAACCCGGCCCTTGTGGGCTGTGCCGCTCTGAACGGGTTCGCCCTCGGGGGGGAGACGTCCGCGAGTGGGCCGGCGGCACAGGCCTCACCCACGATCCCGCAGGACGCTTCCGTGCCCAGATACCGGGTGTTTGATTTCGAGTCAGCTTCCGACCAAACCATCGTGGTGGCGTTGGACGCGGGCCTGTGGGCGGATGTGGCGGCACAGGAAGGTCCGTTCGTCGTCGAGGGGTTTCCGCTCGAGCGAGATCGCACCGTTGATCTGGAACTCGAACGTTTCTTCATCGCCAGACCGGGTGCACGCATCGTTTTGGGGCGGCGGGGCGAGGCGACCGGTGCCCCAAGTCCCGGGCGGTTGGCGGTCTTCCGAACCCGCGCGGTAAGTGGTCCGGTCCTGGATGTGCCGCTGTGTGGCACTGGTCTGGAGCAGTGGCACGATACTTCCAAGCTCCCGTTGCCGGCCGGGAGGAGAGGCTCGGGAGAAGCCCCGGCCCTGGGGATGCAGCAGCTCGAGATCGCCATCGAGACCGACTACGAGTTCTTTGCCCTCTTCGGCGACGTGGACGCCGCCGCGACGTACGTCATCGAGTTAATCGCGGCGGTCAGCCACATCTACATGCGCTATGTCAACACGCGCGTCGAGTTGACCTTCCTATGACTCTGGGAGACACCGGACGATCTGTTCAACGAACCCGATCCACTGGGCCCCTTTCGAAATCACTGGAACGAAAACATGGGTGATGTACACCGTGACGTAGCCCATCTGCTGTCCGGGCGGCGCGATCTGCCCTACGGAGGGGTGGCCTGGTTAAGCGCCCTGTGCGAGAGTTTCGGTTACGCGGTGGATGGGTATATGCTCGGTGAGTTTCCCAGCCCGTACAAGCCGGGTGCCGGCCTGTACGACGTCGGAGTGGTCGCTCACGAGCTGGGCCACAACTGCGGCACGTGGCATACCCCGGACTACGACCCGCCCATCGACCAATGCTACCCGCCGCCCACCGTTTATCAGCGCGGGACGCTGATGAGTTACTGCAGCCAGACGGTCAGCGGCGGCCACGCCGTCTGGGATTGGCGCTTTCATGCCCGCGTACAGACGGTCATGGAGGAGTTCATCTTCGGGGCCGAGTGCATCGCCGACGATTGCAACGGGAACGGCGTGGAAGACTTGATCGACGTCTCCATGGGGACCAGCGCGGACATCAACGGCAACGGCGTCCCCGACGAGTGCGAGGTGGACTGCAACGGAAACGGGGTATACGACCGCCTGGACATCATCCCCCGCGGGACCAGCCGCGACTGCGACGGAGACGGCGTGCCCGACGAGTGCCAACCCGACTGCAACAACAACGGCGCGCCCGACCCATGCGACGTCGACCCGGCCTGTGATCTTTTTTTGGCCCTCGTGGGGCGAGGGGTCGGTGACCGTGTCCGTGTCGCGGCGTCAAAAAACTTCCTCTGTGTGAAATTACCAGCGACGCGTTTACTCACAATCAGCGCCGCCGAGTTACTCACAGCCGCGCCTCGCCGAGCTCCTGCGGGCTCCTCGGCTCGGCTGTGACTAACCTCGGGGATGGTATCAGGGGTCGGGAGTCGTCTTTCAACCGTCGGTTGACCCCCGCCGGGCGCCGCGTCCGAATGTCGGCCCAAGCCGTAGGTCGGGCTCTGCCCGACGCCGCCACCGAATGTCGGGCCAAGCCGTAGGTCGGGCTCTGCCCGACGCCGCCACCGAATGTCGGCCCAAGCCGTAGGTCGGGCTCTGCCCGACGCCGAGACCGAATGTCGGGCCAAGCCCGACCTACAAGCTGACTCCTGAGGCGCGGAGGAGCCCATGAAGAAGCGAACGCCCGACATACGCAAGCTCGCCCGGCGACAGCGCTGGATCCTGTGGCTCGTCCTCGCCTCCGTGCTTTCACAGTTCCTCATGTTCATGCCACTGGGCGGGATGTACGCCATTGTGCATGTCATCGTAACCCTGCTTTGGCTCGCCTCTTACGTTCTCATGATCGTTGGTGTAGTGTTGCTTTTGACCGCCAGGGGCAGCCACGTTCTGATCATCATCCTCTGCGGGATCCTGATGGTGGCCCCTTGCGCGAACCTGTTGCTCCTCTTGCTGGTCAACATGGGTGTGACGCGTACGTTACGGCGAGCCGGGCTGCACGTCGGTTTCATGGGGGTCAAGGAGGAGCAGCTTGAGCGCGTGCTCAGGGACGATCTCTGCACCGCCTGCGGCTACAACCTCACGGGAAATGTGTCGGGCGTGTGTTCGGAGTGCGGGACGACCATCCCCTCCTCGTGACTCCCGCTGGTGCGAAAATCCGTCGTCGCACCCAGGGTTTGGGGAATTGGCGTCACCCACGTTTTCAAGGTCTACCCAGCCGGCGCGGGAGCTTGTCCCGCAGGGACATTTGAAAGCAACCCGGCGATGAATCGCCGGGCCGTTCTCAGTTGCCCTTGCGTGGCATTGCCCGCAGAATGAACGTAGGTAACGACAAGAGCTGGCCCCGTGGCCTACGGTGGGTCACGCGCGGCGCGCTCCGACTTTAACGCTGAACACGTACGAGAATGGTATTCCGCACGACATACAGTTAATAGATAGCCGGAGGGCAGGAGATGGCTGACTCGAGGCGCATCCGCGATGTTTTGACGAGCTGTCCGTTTTTTTCCGAAGTCGGCGGAACGTCGCTGGATCGCCTGGCGGCGATCGGGCGGCAGGTAAGTTACGCCAAAGGAGAGCATATCTTCCGCCAGGGCGACGCGTGCCCCGGCATCTTCGTGGTATCTACGGGAGCGGTACGGATCTTCAAGCTGGCCCCCAGCGGGAAAGAACACGTGCTGCAGATCGTCGCGGGGGGTCAGACGTTTGCTGAAGTGGCGGTCATCGGGCGATTCCCCTGTCCGGCCTTCGCCGAGGCGGTGAAGGATACCCGGGCTGTCCTGCTCCCGGCTGAGCAGTTCCTGCGCGAGCTAGATAACAGCCACACCCTGTGCCTGCAGCTCATGGGCAGCATGGCCCGGTGGGTTCGGACTCTCGTCAGTCTGATGGAGGATATTGTCCTGCGGGACGCGGGCGGACGGCTGGCACGTCACCTCCTGCAAGCCGGGCAAGACAACGCCGATGCCTTTACGCTGCCCAACCTGAAGAAGGACCTGGCCAGCCATCTCAACCTGACCAGCGAAACGCTCTCGCGGACGCTGCGGAGGCTGACCGACGCCGGGTTGATCGAACAGCTCGGCGGCCAACGACTTCGTATCGTTCGCCTGCAGGACCTCCAGGACCTGGCCGAGGGAGTCTACCCCAAGTTCTGATATGTCCAGCGGCTCGCAGGCAAGTAGCGAAGCGGGACTTGGGAAAGTGAGGCTTATGAGCCAATCCTGATTGTCTCGTACAAACTCCTTTCCGCCCCAAACAACAGCCCTGGCGGTAGCGCCAGAGGGGGTAAGACCGCCCCCAAGGGGTCTTGCGGGATAAGCAATCCTGGCAGCAGCACGGAGTGAGGCCAACCGCTCAGGGCCGGGTCCAGCTTACCCTCACGAATCGAGGTTCTGCGCCCGCGCCCATTGCACGGTGCGGCATCCTGTGTTAGGGTTGCCCCGCCTGAGGGTGATCGGCACTCCGGCATCGGGGCGTGGCGCGCATCCGTACCTGTCAACGCAAGCGCTTGCGCTTGGTGTATGGGAGGAACAACCATGAGGGGCGTCATAATCCTTGCGGCCGTGATCGTCGTAGTGGGGGCAGTATTACACACAGTGTATCTGGACGTGCTCTACAGGGACGAAGGCCCTGATGTCCTCGTTGCCTTCGGCGTGCCGGCCAAGGAGACCATTCAAATGCACGTGGGCATAAGGAGCGGGATGTTGCGTCAAGACCCTCCGCGCATGGCCCGCAAGGGCAAGAAGCTGTTGAGGGAGTGGATAGGGGAGCACTTTGTGCTTCGCGACAAGTCCGGTGAGCGGGTTCAAATGGGGCGTTTGGGAACCAGCGCGATGATCAACGAATCCCGGGCCTCCTCGGCGGTCGAGTTCAGCCTGACGGCCGATCTGAAAAAGGGCGAAGAGTATACGCTCGACTACATTCGGGTCCTGAGCACGGTGAAGCCGAAGAGGTACCGGTACGCGTTCACGGCCCCATCCGAGGCCGAGGCGGTGTGGCACAAGAGGTTCCCGCCCGTCGAAGAGGAAGATGAGTGATACCGATCTCAATAGACATTTGCACGTCATCGGCGGGTGCCACGGGCGGCCGGTTTGCGTTACCTCTGTCGTCGGTATGCCCGGCGATGAGGCCGGGTAAGTTTTTTTCCCTCAGACATCGGTTGGAGTAATGAACATGAAGCAAAACCATAGGATATCGGCCTTTGTGACTGCTTGCGGTCTGGTGGTGTGCTCGAGCGCCTTGGCGCAGCAGAGCAACACGACCGGGCAGATCGAGGAGTTGAAGAAGGCCCAGCAGGAACTGAACGAGGAGTTGGCGGCGTTGAAGGCGGAGATGCAGGGACTCCGTGCCGATCTCGCCCAAATGGCGGCTACGCTAAAGACGGTTCAGACACGCCAGAAGTCGGCCGCGCGGCCTGCGAGGCCGGCCATGTCCATGGTCGGCAAGGAGGCACCCAAGTTTGTCGTCACGACCTTTGATGGCAAACAGGCGACGGTCGGCGGGCAGCGGGACAAGCCGCAGGTCGTGTTTTGCTATGCCTCGTGGTGTGGTTTCTGCCGCAAGTCCTTGCCGTGGATTGAATCGCTCCACAAGAACTACAAGGACAAGGGGGTCGAGGTCGTCGCCGTCAACCTGGACACCCGCGGCGATGGCGGGCGCGCCCGCACCGAAGAACAGACCCTGACGCAGTATCGGGACATGAAGCTGAGCATGCCGATGACTATGACGACGGCCAAGAACGACACTAAGAAGATCGGTACAGCCTATAAGGCAAAGAGTTTCCCAACGCTGTTCGTCTTGGGCAAGACCGGGACCGTCGAGTCCGTTCACATCGGCGCCAAAGCGGGGCTGGAAAAGATGGTCGGAACCGAGCTGGACCTGTTGTTGGCGGGCAAGACGCGCGCTGATTTCCCCAAGTAGAACTGGCCCGACAGCGCAAGGCCAGCTCACCGGAGAGCCCTCTCGGGTGAAGCCGAGAGCATGTGGATCATATGCCCATCCAGGGAAGGGCAAGCTAGAGCATTTCCCGTTTCTGCGTTCCGAGCCGGGGGCTTGGGCCCGCGCGGTTTCTCGCTGTTCGATGTGCCGCGAAGGGCGGTGGACCCGGCATACGAAAACGGGAGATGTTCTAGCCGCTGCATGCACCGGGATGCGCCGATAGTGCCCGGGTCAGAACGCTTTGACGAGCACCACCTGAGCTGTGGACGGTCCCACTGCGGGAAGCTCAGCGGATGGGCGGATGGCCCGAAGCGCGGCGAGCTGGAATCGGCAGGGGAGCGGCGGGGCGTGGCCGGCTGAGGCCCCGTGAGCCGCCCGAGGGTTGCAGCCTCGCTCGGGCTGCCGTTAGTCGCCAGCCCCCACGTGGTATACTGGTGGAGCTGTACCGGCACCCGTCGCCTCCCGAGAGGAAACGCACCGCGGTGGGTGCCACGTTCAGCCGGCACCGGGCCGGGCTAGAGCATTTCCCGTTTCTGTGTTCCGAGCCGCGGGCTTGAGCCCGCGCGGTTTCTCGCTGTTCGATGTGCCGCGAAGGGTGGTGGACCCGGCATACGAAAACGGGAAATGCTCTAATTGCCTCGCTCGGCCCGGTTTGCCATTCTCGAGGACGGCCATGATCCACAAGGCCCTCGGCATTATCCGCAAGGCGATCCTCGTCGGGCTGACGCTGTTGGCGGTGGGCACGTGTCTGGCCTGGGTTTTTCGACCAGGCAGTCTGGCGCTGGTGCCCATGCAGGAGACGGAAGCCGGTCGCCTGGAGAGCCATTGGGTGTTGTTCCTGGATCCAGGCGGGCTCACCATCGAGTATGGTCCCTATGTGTGGCGGACCCGCCCAAGGCAGTACTTTGCACATTCTGCAGGCTTTGGCTATGCTCATCATACCACGGTGAATCAAGAATACAGAGCGCTCAAGATTCCCTACTGGCCGTTGTTGCTGCTTTTCATCGCCTACCCCACGATCGCCTTCATCCGTGGTCCGCTACCGCGGTGGAGGCGGCGTCGAAAGGGCCTGTGCCTCACGTGCGGGTATGATCTGACGGGCAACGTGTCGGGGATATGTCCGGAGTGTGGGGAAGCAATATGATCCGCCGACCATCCAGGCCATGGCGGTTTCTCATTTGGACTGGGTCAGCCGCTTGTGTGCTCCATTTGCTCGCTTGGCTAATCAGCCTGTTCTGGCTCTTCGGGTACGATGGAGATACACGTCACGTTGCATTCAATCGCGGTCGCCTGGTGATCGCACTCTATCCAGCCTCGGCGATCGGTGAGGGATGGACGCTCAGCCGGGTCGACTTTCAGCTCTGGTTTTGGCCAACCTACGGATGGAACCGAAGTCTCGACCTCACAGTATGGACCATACCGCTTTGGATGCCTCTGCTCGGCTTCGCAGTGCCGACTATCTGGTTTTGGGTGCGCGAACGACGCCGCCCATCGGGCCACTCCCAGTCCTGCGGCTACAACCTCACGGGCGACGTGACGGGAAGGTGCAGCGAATGGGGAACGGAGGTTGAGGGCAACCAGTGACAAGGCACAGGCACAATCGGCTCGCTCGCTTGACGTCCTTCACGTTCTGAGTGGGCTTGTCGGCAGCCTCGAGCATGATTGACCGCCACATATCGAAGCGACCGGCGAGCCGTTCCCACGAGACGTTCGGCTTCGCGGGCCTCGGGCACTTGCCCGTCTTGAGCCGGACAGCCACGGGGTGATCGCGTTGGGCCCGAATCCACTCTTGAGATGGGCGTTGAAAGCGGCTCTTGCGGTCCTCCGACTGGACAAGCTCAACAAGCTCGGGCGTGATTTGATGGTCTTCCAGCCCTTCGGATTCCAGGCGCTCGACGGCTCGTTCATCGGTCATCGGGGGGCGATAACGCGGCCTGAGACTGGCTCGATACTCGCGTATCGCCCGGACCTTTTCCTTGCTCCAGCATCCACGTTGACCAGCATCGTCGAGGGAGTAGTATCGTCCCGAAGAACTTGTGCAACGACAACCCGTCAACAAGGTTGCCCTTGTCGTCGAAGACTCGGTTACGTGGTCGAGCCATGATGGAAGCCCCCTAACAAGAGACGATCAAGAGTCCCTACGGGAAGGCTGGCAGATGGGGACGGGTTTGGGTCAAGGTTTAGGTCAACATAAACTTGGAGGAGTGGCCGAGCGGCTGAAGGCGACGGTCTTGAAAACCGTTAGGCACGCAAGTGTCTCGGGGGTTCGAATCCCTCCTCCTCCGTTGCAGACAGGTGCAATCCGATGAATCCCGATGCGAGGAAACCTGTGCCTCCCGATAACCTCATCCGGCTTTCGCGACTCCGAAAACGCATTGACTATACGGAACGCACCTATTCGACCAGCGCTGTGATTGCTTTGCGACACTCACATGAACCGTCTTACTTTTGGAACAATCCGCGTATGCTGGGCTGCCGCCACTTGGCAACTCCACTACAGTCGCCACAGTGTCCTGAAATCGAAACATCCTTGGACCTGGTCTCGCCGGCTCGCGTGACGACGCTAAGCCGGGCGCTCCTACAATTGCGAGGTTTCTGGCACCGAGAGGCCCGGACGGAGTTTTCGGGAGGGACACCCCCCTGGAGGGTTACTTCTCCTCTTCGGCACAGTCGGCTGTTTGTATGGGATGGCCGAAGGGCACGTCGCGGTTTAGCTTTCGTCCTATTAGGAGCGTTTCCTTTCCGGGCGGCAGGCCCACTGCCGGGCGAAGCCAGTCCAAGTCGCCCATGGTGAGCACCGCGCCTTGCTTGAGGTCGCGGGCGGCGACGATCGAACGGCGGGCCTGAAACAGGACCGGGCGTTCAACCTCCAGCACGTCCTTGCCGCCCTCGCCCAACAACGTTGCGGCCTGGCGTACGCCCTCGACCAGGTGTCTGAACTCATCAGGATCAGCCGATAGCTGGTGGTCCCGGAACTCCGAGTGGTCCTTGGCGATGGTGAAGTGCTTCTCGATGATCCGGGCACCAAGGGCGACAGCCAAGACCGCCGCTTCCGTTCCGAGGGTGTGATCCGAATAGCCCACGGTGCACCTCAGAGTTTCGAGCGTGCGGATCGCCAGAAGATTGGCCTGGTCCGGCGGTGTGGGGTAGGCTGAGACGCAGTGCAGCACCGCCAGCCCGGGGTCGGTCTTTTCCTCCGTCCAGATGCGCTCCAGGAAACGCTTGGACTCTTGAAGCTCGGACAGGTCCGCAAGCCCCCCGGACAAGATCACCGGCTTGTTCATCCGGGCGACCGCCTCCAGGAGCCCAAAGAAGTTGTTGTCTCCCGAGGCGATCTTGAAGGCCGGGACCAGCGGACGCAGCATCGCGGCACTTTCGATGTCAAACGGCGTCGACAGAAAGAGCACCTGCTGCTGGCTCGCCACCTTGGCGAGGGCTTCGAATTGCTCAGCCCGCAAGCTGAACTTCTGGAGCTGCTCGAGGCGGTCCCGCTCGGTCGGGGCGATCAGGCGCTCGGGCACAATCGTCTGGAACTTGATGGCGTCGGCCCCTGCCTCTGCAGCCAGGCCGATGAGTTCCTCAGCCAGTGCGTAGCTGCCCTCGTGGTTGTTGCCGATCTCGGCGACGATCAGTATTTCTCGACTCAGATCGACGTGACCGATCTTCATGCTCTGACCCCTGTGGCACCGGTTTTCAACCGGTGGAAAACACAGCAGGTACGTCGGGCTCCGCCCGACACCGCGTTCACGCGCCGGGCAGAGCCCGACCTACCCGTTGTGGTAATGGAAGACATACAGCGCCTCCGCCAGGTTGAAACCCGCCCGCTCGTAGAGCTGAATGGATGGTATATTGGCTAGCTGTGTGCCGACCCGGATTCGTCCCGGCCGATCGCACTGCGACTGGACGAACGCCATCATGTCCCGGGCGACTCCCCGGCGCCGGCAGCGGGTGTCCGTGGCGATCAGGTCGATGGTCAGGGTCGGGTCCTGGCCGTGGACATTCGCGCAGGCTAAAGCCTGCGGGTCAGACCGCGACTCAGACGCCAGAAGCAGCAGGAAACCCACCACGGCTTCGTCGATGACCGCCAGAGCCATCCGCTGCCCCCGCCGCCCTGCAAAGAAGCTCCTGACCCACTCGGCCTTGACCCGGTCGGCGAGGGCCCGCGAAATGCGTGGATCGAGGTGGAACCGTGAATACTCGAAGCTCCGCCGGGCGAGGTCCACCACCGCAGGACCATCCTCCGCAACCGCCCACCGCAGCGTACATTGACCGCCGGTTGGCGGCGATGATTCGATGGTTTTCTCGAAGACGACGTTGGTATCGATCAGATGAAAGCCGACCTGCTCCACGAACCGAACTGCGTTCACCCCCTCCACGGGTAATTTGGCATGGAGGAACACAGAGCCGGCCTGCAGCTCGGCGAGGCGGGCCCGGGCTTGCTTATCCTCGAGGAAAGACGCATCGACGACGACTCTGTAGACGTCCTTCTCGACTACGGCAGCCATCCAGGAATCGGCAACGATGTTCGGATGGTCAGACAGCGGGCCACCTCCGGGGTATTAGAGCGTTTCATTGGCTCTGTGAGTATGGGTGGCACGGACAAGCTCCGCTTGTCCGTGGAGCGGGTCCGACCAGACGCATCACCGCACGGACAAACAAGTGTGTCCGTGGCACCCAGCAATAGTCTTGAGACTTATGACACACGGTACTTCTCACAAGCTCAAGGCTGCGACCGGTTGGAAACCGGTCCCACACAAAGGTGTGGGACGGGTTTGTGCCCCGAGTCTTCCACCGGTTGAAAACCGGTGCCACAGGGGCGGGGCAGTGCGTCCCACGCGGATTTATACCACTCGATGTACTTGACGAATCCGCGCTCCAGGGAGTTTAGCGGATTGTAGCCGATCAGCGAACCGGCCTTGTCGATCGAGAGTGTTCCGCGGGTGGGCATCAGCCGATCTCGGGGCCGATAGGCCACCTCGATCTCCGGGAAGGTCTCCGACAGAATACCGATCAGCTCGGCGATCGACCGCGACCGGCCGAACGTCACGTTGAAGATCTGGTTTCTAGCGCCCTCGTGGGTCAACACGTCGATGACCCCGGACACCAGATCGTCGATGTAGGTGAAGTCGAGGCGATCGCTGCCGTCTCCCTCGACGGTGACGGTGAGTCCCTGCAACGCGTTCTCGATGAACACCTGTCCCACGCGCCGGCTCACGCAGCGCTGGCCGTACAGAGCCGACGGGCGGATGATCGTATAGGGCAGATCGAAGACCTGGTTGTAGGCGATCACGATCCGCTCCCCGGCCAGCTTGAGAGCCCCGTAGATTCCGATCGGGTCGCAGGGGGCGTCTTCGGTGACTACGTCCGTCTTGAAGTTCCCGTAGACCATGCTCGACGAGAAGTACACGAAGTGCTCGACGCTCAGACCCTTCGAGCGGGCGGCGTCGAGGGCGTTTTCCAGCGTGCGTAGGCTGTGATCGAACGTCGAGTGCGGGTCCTTGTTGGACAGGTTGGCGTGGGCCACCGCCGCTAAGTGGACTATGATGTCCGGCTGAATCTCCCGCAGCAGGTGCGACAGGGCGTGATAGTCGCGGGCGTCCTGCTTATGTAGGGTGACCTCCGCCGTGCGCAGCAGATCGAACCGCTCCTGGAAAATATGCAGATAGAGCCCGCGATTGTGGTCCTGCAACGCCCTCGACGCAAAGGAAAGGAGGTTGTTCACCTGCAGATGGTCGATGATGTCGACGCGGCAACCGCGCTTCACCAGCTCGAGGGCGAGGTTGTGGCCGATGAAGCCCGCCCCGCCGATCAGCGCCACGCGTTTGCCACGCAGAGAGCACACCGCTAGCGAACCTCCTTGATCGCCGCCGCGATCGCTTCGATCATGTAGTCGATGTCGTCATCTGACACGTGCGGCCCCACCGGCAGGGCGACGGACCCGTCGCTAATCCGAGCGGCGACCGCGTACTGGGAGGGCGGAGTCGCGTATTTCCTCTGGTAGTACGTCATGCGCGGTACGGGCTGCGGATAGTAAATGCTCGTTCCCACGCCGCGGGCGTTTAGCGCCCTGATCAGCGCGGGGCGAACGCCGCAAAGTGCTTCATCGAGCATCATCACCAGGCAGTAGCACCCACAAAGCTCGATCGGCTCCGACGAGCCGAGTGCGGCCACGCCGGCCACGCCGTCGAGTCCCTTTGCCAGCCGGCGGAAGTTCGCCCGGCGCGCTTCGAGAAACCGGGGCAGTTTCTTGAGCTGTTCGATCCCCATCGCCGCGGCGAGTTCGCTCAGCCGATAGTTGAGCCCCAACGCCGGCACGTCGTACATGCCCGGCACCGGTCGCTGACTCACCACATTGCGGTCGATCCCGAAGGCGCGATACTGCGAGACCACCCGGGCGACGTCGGCCCGCCGGGTGATCAACATCCCCCCCTCGCCGGTGGTGATGTGTTTGATCGGATAGAACGAGAAGCAGCCCGCATCCCCAAGCAGGCCCACATGGGTCCCCTCGATTCGTGCCCCCAGTGCGAGGGCGCAGTCTTCGATGACCGCCAGCCCGCGGGCCCGGGCGATGGCCATGATCCGCCTCATCGGCGCGGGGAAGCCGGCATAGTGCACCAGGGCTATCGCTTTGGTGCGCTTGTTGATCGAGGCTTCGATCCGCTGCGGATCAAGGTTGCCCGTCTTCCCCTCGGCATCCACGAACACACAGCCCGCCCCACACAGCTCGACGGCGTGAGCGGTTGCAACGTGCGTCTGGGCGGAGACGAGCACCTCGTCACCCGGCCCCAGCCCCAGGGCGAGCCCCGCCAGATGCAGACCCGCTGCGCAGGAGGACACCGCCACCGCGTGATCGGCTCCTGTAAACGCGGCAAACGAGCGCTCGAACTCCACCATCAAAAGTCCGTGCGTCAGTGTCGATCCCTCGAGCACGCCTGTGACTGCCTGCTTCTCCGCGTCGTCGATCATAGGTCTGCCAAACGGGATCGTTCGCGACGGCCGGTTGGACGCAGCCGGTGTGCCACTGCTCTCGAACAGTGCGGCGGGTGCGAGAATCCCTTCTCGCACCTTTTGGGCTTGAACAACTTGCGTGGTATCGTCTGACAACCTCAAACAAACCTCCCTGGCAAAGAGGATCTTTGCCCTACCGTGGCCGCGATGGTCACAAATACGAGACAGAACACGACTGCCCCGTGGCGACGGCCTTCTCGATCGCCAGACACACGGACATCGCTGAGAACACGTCGTCTTCATCTACAATCGGATCGCAGCCCTGCAGAATCGAGTCGATAAAGCTTCCGATCAGCCCCCCCTTGTGCACCCCCGGGTACGGTTCGGTCATAGGCGTTGGGAGCACTTGCTTATCACACGATTCATACAAGAGCCCGTCGGGCACTGCGTTGACGAAGGTCGCCCGCGTGCCGTAGATCGACAGACCGTGAAAGTGGGGGCGCACGCAGCCAAAGGAGACACCGACCTTCCCCACCAGGCCGCTCTCGAACGTCAGGGCTGAGACCACCGTGTCGTTGTAGCGAAACTGCGAGCCGCGCGAGGCGATCTGGTTTCCGAAGGCGGACACCCGGGTGATGCGCTCGCCGGTCAGCCACAAAAGCAGGTCGACCATGTGGATCGCCCCACCGTGGATCACCGAGTAGAAATCGATCGCCCCCCGCCACCCTTCGGTGATCTTGTGCAGACGACCGTAGTGGTAGTCGCCCTCCACGAGGAAAAGCTCTCCGAAGGCCCCGCGAGCGATTCGTTCCTTCAACGCGATGAAGCGCGGGCACTGACGCAGGATCAGGTTCGAGGAGAGCCTCAGATGGGGTTTCTCCGTGAGCAGCGCGCGAATGTGGCGGGCCTCTTCCTCGCGGTGACATAGCGGCTTCTCGACGAAGACATGCTTGTCGTTCTCCAAGGCCTGCACGATTTGTTCGTAGTGGTCGTTGTCGTACGAGGCGATCGAAACGACGTCGATGTTCGGATCGTTGAGCAGATCGCCGGCGTTGTCGAACAACTCGACGGCGGAACTTGTGGAACCGGTGGAACCGGCGGAACCTGTGGGACCCGTGGAACTTGTGGAACTTGTGGAACCGGTTTCCAACCGGTTTGCCCGGACCCGGCTCAGCTTGTCCTTCGATCGATCGCACAACGCGACGACCTCGCAGGCGGGATGGCTCTGATAGGCGGTGACATGCGCTTCGCCCACGCCGAGTCCGATCACCCCGGCCCGAAGCGTGCGACCGGCTTTCCGAAGTGTGGGATCGGCTTCCAGCCGGTCTCCTGCCCCGAGCGAACCCGTCTGGTAACGGCAAAGATCCTCTTTGCCTCCCTCACGGTGACACTGCGCAGAGGTCGTCAACGATCTCCCTCCAGTTGTATTCCCAGTGCGGCCGGTCCATCCGTCCGATCACCTCGGCGATTCGGTCAAAGTCGCCCCGGGTATCGACCGAGAGCTTGATCCCGGCGTAGTCGTTACGGTAGCGGCAAAGATTCTCTTCGCTCCGGCCGCCACGGGGGACGGCCGCTACCTGTCGGTAGGGCAAAGATTCTCCTTGCCCCTCCTGCCCCGCTGGTGCGAGAATCCCCTCTCGCACCTGCTCCACCCCGTCGTCGCTGCCCGCTGGTGCGAGAATCCCTTCTCGCACCTGGTTCACCCGGTCGTCGCTGGTGAAGTTGAAGATCCTAAAATCGGCGGCGTGCTCGTAGAAAAACCGGGTTACGTGCTCGAAATGCTCGGGCGTGTCCATCCGGGCGTAGCCGCGCCGGTAGGTCTCGGCACTGAACACTTCGACGGATTGGCCGCTGGGAAAGGCGCGCCGACCGGCTGGAGAGTCCGTCCCACAGAGGCAGTTGGTCACGATCTCACACCGCCGCGTGGAACCGGTTTTGAAACCAAGTGTGGAACTGGTCTTGCAACCGGTTGCGTAGATCTCCAGGCCCTCATCGATCAGTCCGGGGTCGATCAACGGGCTGTCGCCGCACACCCGGACGAAGGGGTCGAACCCGAACCGGGCGAGGGCTTCGAGAAAGCGCTTGGCCACGTTGTCGTGGTCTCCTCGGAAGCAGGAAATCCTCCGGGCCAGGCAGAACGCCTCGATAGGATCGTCGTCGGGCTCGGTGGACGTGCACACCACGATGCTGTCGACCCGAGCGCAGCGCGACACGCGCTCGAGCACGTATTGCAGCAACGGCTTGCCGTTCAGCGGGCGCAGGACTTTGCCGGGAAGCCGCCGCGAGCGCATCCGCGCCTGGACGATCACACCGACCCTCCCCGCGACCGCCATGGGCAGACCCCCTTGTTTTGCCACCGCGATCGGCGTGTACCCTGAGCCGCGGGCTTTAGCCCACACTATTCCCCATCAAGTGGGGGTGCGAGAAGGGATTCTCGCACCAGCCTATGGGGCAACTGCTGGTGCGAAAATCCCTTCTCGTACCAGCAGGATGCTCGCGCCAGCCCACCGAAACCCGATCGTCCGGGAGCGCGCCGATCCTCGATATCGTTATCGGAAGTCCGCGCATCCCGACTTTACCGCAATCGACGGGCATGGTGCGTGCATCCTGTCACCTTTCCCTAAGCAAGCCCTCCCTTCGCTGCGCTCAGGAAGGGCTTGTCGGTGCGGTCACGCTCCCTGACGGTGTGGCACGGGTTTGTTACCAGTGTTTTCCACCGGTTGAAACCCGGTGCCACATCTGTAGGCGATCTGTGCGATCAGTTCGGCGCAACGCGGAATGGAGCGCGGTGGGGTCCCGCGGAAGTAGCCCTTCAGGGCCGCGACGATCTGCTCCACCTGTTGCCGGTATGCCCGCGGGTCACGAAAGATCGCATCAAGCCGGCTTTCGAGCTGGACCACGGACGCTACGTGAGGCCAACGCTCGAGCCCCCACTCCCGCGGCCGATACCAGGGCATGCTCTGGCTCAGGAACACCACCGGCTTTTGGTGGAACGACGCCTCGATGAGCGCCGACGTGACCACGTTGAACACCACGGTCGCGTCCGCCGCGGCTGCGAGCCGGTGAAGCGACTCGTCGCGGCAGACGATGATCCGCCGGTCGGGCGGCAGCGTGCGATTGGCTCGCTCGTAGAGTCGCGGCTGGTCGAATCGCGGGTGGCACTTCACCACCCAGCGCCACTCGGGGCGGCGTGCAGCCAGCCGGGCGAGGTCCGTCAGGCAGCGAGCCGCGTCCGCCCAGTCGATGATCGGAAGTCGGCCCTTCTGGGCGGGCAAAGCCAGATTCCCGGTAGCCAGCAGGATCAGCCGTTGCCCGCTTTCGACCCCAAGGCGCTCCCGAAGATTGGCACGCTCCCTGACGGTCGCGTCTCCGTCGGGCTGCCCCGCTGGTGCGAGAAGCCCTTCTCGCACATCGTCGACCCTGGGGTCGCCGGTGACATGGACGCGATCCGGCTCGAACCCCTCGCCCAGGAGTTCGACCTTATGCGCTTCGCTGAGAGCCCCGACGTGAAAGTTCGGGAAGCTGGCGAAGAAATCTGTATGTCCGATCATGGTCAGGCCGTGGCTGAGAACCAGGCCGGGAATCCCCAGGTGGGCGGCCACGTCGTTGATCGGAGCGAAATAGTTGGCCACCAGCACCTCCGGGCGACAGCGCCGGAAGAAATGTCTCCAGGCGCGAACCTGTTGGGCCATCTTGCGCAGGTAGGGCCCGAAGATGAAGGCGAAGTGCGGGCTGAGGTGGGGGTTGGCGAACACGCTGCCCAGCTCGGGCGGGACGTCCGCGCGGGCTAAAGCCCGCGGCTCAGGTGGCAGGTCCGCGCGGGGAACGCTCCCTGACGGTCGCGTCTCGGTCGGCACATCCGCGCAGGCGGCCTCGAAGGAATGCCGGGCGTCATCGACGAACCTGAAATCATCGACCGGCGGCGCCCCACCCGTAACCTGCGAATCATGCCAGAAGAGGTGCCCGGCAGCGCCCATGGCGGCGAGTGTCCGGTCGCCCGCAGTCTTGTAGAGTTGAACGGCGGCATACCGGCCGGTCTCGTTGATCCAGCGGATTAGCGGCAGTTGACGTTCCAGATCGCCGCCGCTTCCGGCGAAGAGAACGAACCGCCGGTCGGCCAGGAACTCCACAGGATCTACCGCCAAAGAAGATCTTTGGACCGCGGTAGCGGCAAAGACTCTCTTTGCCTCCTCATCACGTCGGGCGACGTGGTCCACGTAGGGGGCGCGTCCGGCTTGCTCTTTGTGGGCGAGCAGACGTACGGGGATGCCGTGCTGCTCGGCGATCCCGCGAAGAAGCATGAACAGAACGGGCATCTTGTTATAGTCGCCTGGCGGGCTCAAACCGTGGCCGACCGGCTCCTCAAACACGACGACCTCGCTCGGGCTAAACTTGCTCAGTCCGCGCTCGATCACATACGCCGCCCACGCCAGGCGGCTGATGCAGGCCTTGTGGCGGTACCCGGCCAGGCTAAGCAGGTCGATACCCTCGAACGGGGCGTGGGCGTGGCGCGTCCAGAACTGCCACAGCGATCGCTCGAAGCCGCGCAGCCGCTCCCATTCGTCCACCGCCACGATGTCCCAAGGTGTGACGTGCTCGATGCCCCGGTCTTGGAGCGTCACGTGGATATCGAGATCAAAGGCGAGCACGTGACCGGCCAGGGCGTCGGGCGCACAAGCCTCCACACAGGCTAGGTCGTCAGCGTCGAGCAAAACGAGAAACGAACGAAACCGTGGCATAGCGTGCTCTGTACTTTCGTAATTCGCAATGCGTAATTCGTAATTCGTAACTCCCCTCCTCAGTTCCACGTTTCTGCGTTTCTACGTTTCTCCTGCCGCAGGTTCGTACATAGTATCGGTCGCTTGCCGCCCAGAGCGTTAAGCCTGCCCGACCGGCGGATGCCGCGGTACCGCAGTCCGCATGCACATGGTGATCTGGTTTATTAGTTGGGTCGAGAACCTGTTTCCGCCGATCGAGATCGGGCTTGAAGGCTGGGAGTATCGGTCATGATTCGGTATCCGCTCTCTGCCACAGAGGCGGAGGTAGTTCAGTGGACCGGCAGGACGATGACGGTTCCAGCTGTAACCACGATCATTCCGTTCGGATCGCTCGCCCCGGCGTCCTGGTGACGGTGACCCGGTAGGTGCTCGAGATAATTGTCCCGCACGTGGTTGACCACTTTCCAGTGGTCCTCGGTCATTCCGCTGACGCCCCCGGTTTCCGCAAGGCCCGCTGCAACGGCCTCATCTCATGCATCCGGATCCTGAACGACCGTGGGCAACGACGCGCCGGTCTTCCGAGCCGCGAGCGCAAGCGACCGGTGGACAAACCTCGGCCTATGCAACGTCAGTATCAGGTCCATGGCTCTGCTTTCTCGGACAGATCGTCACTCTGGTAGCGACTGGTAGTAATCCATCAGGATCTTGGCCACCTCAGGCCTGGCGAATTCCGGAGGCAGAGCCTCGCCCGCAGAGAGCATGCTTCGGACCTTGGTGCCGGACAGGAACACGAAGTCCTCCTTCTTGTGTCCCGGCGGTGCCTCGCGCATCATGATCACTTCACCCAACACGTTGGAGTACGCAGTGTGGTCGGCCTCGAAGACCTGCAGTTCGAGTGACCCCGCGGGGACCTCCTTGTGGAAGATCTCCTGGGCGTCGAAGGGCCCGTAGTAGTCGCCCACCCCCGCGTGATCCCGCCCGACGATCAGGTGGGTGGCCCCCATGTTCTGACGGAACACCGCGTGGAGCACCGCCTCCCGCGGGCCGGCGTAGAGCATGTCGAAGCCGTAGCCGGTGATCTCGCAGGTCTTCGGCTCGAAGTAAACCTCAACCATCTTGCGGATCGAGGCGTCGCGCACGTCGGCCGGGATGTCCCCCGCCTTCAGCTTCCCCAGCAGCATGTGGATCACTGCCCCGTCCGCCCCTACACGCTCCATGGCGATCTTGACCAGGGCCTCGTGGGCTCGGTGCATTGGGTTGCGCGTCTGGAATGCGACGACCTTCTTCCAGCCGTTCTTCGCGATCATCTCGCGGATCTGCACCGCGGTGCGGAAGGTCTCCGGAAAGTCGGTGGCGAAGTAGGAGTAATCGAGCACTTGGATCGGCCCGGCAACGAAGAACTTCCCGACCGAGAGGAAGTTCTTCACTCCCGGGTGCTCCATCGTGGTGGTGCCGTAGACCTTCTCGGCCATGAACTTCATCTGCTGGTCCGTCGCCTCCTCGATCGACTCGACCTCCTGGATTGCCAGCACCGGGTTTCCGTCCACATTGGGATCGAGCAGGGCGATCCGCTTGGCCCCCTTGATCCCCGAGGCGTCCTTGGTGACGTTGACAATCGGCACCGGCCAGAAGAGGCCGCCGGTGGTCTTCATCCTCTCGGCCACCGCCAGCGAGTCCGCGAGGGTCATGTAGCCTTTCAGCGGATTGAAGTACCCGCAGCCCATCATGACCGCGTTGGACGCCGCTTGGGAGCAAACGAGCAGCTTCGGCAGCCCCGCGGCTTCCCTGTGCAACGCCCCGCGCTTCGCGTCATCCGCGACGAAGAGAGGGTCCAACGTGTTCGAACCGTGCGGCCTGATCAACTCGCCCATGAAACTGTCCTTTCTTACGTTAAACAATGGCCGGTGGAGGAAGTACATTCCCCTCTCCCCACCGGTAGCTCCCTATCGTGAGCCTGTTCACCTCTGCGGGGGCCCAGCCGACCTAGGCCAACACCCTTTGCCCTCTCCACCGCTCCCTCATTCCACCCGGAATCCTCACCATACACCGGAGCCGCAGCCCGGTACACAATGTGGGTCAACATTCCAAAACGGCACATGGGCCAACAGTTGGAACACGAGCACCGAATGCACGAAGTGCGATGCAAACGCGGCGCGCCCGAGCATCGCATGCTCCACGGGCTCGGCGGCATGCTTCGCAGGCTCGGCCGCAAAACGGAGTATCCCGGTCACCGCCTGGCCGATGGCAGCCAACTCTTGCGACTCAGCCAGCTCCCGTTGGAGCTTCTTCTCCTGGGCAATACCGATTCTGGTCAGAAGTTGCCTACACAAGTTCTCCCGAGCTGCGTAGCTTCAGCCCGCGCGAAGTCGCCAAACCGGTAATGCCCAGCACGCAAACGGCAGTTCTTTACTACGATTCGTATCAGGCCACTTTTATCAAGAAGCAGCCTGACCCCTCCGTTTCTCTCGAACAGTAGCCTGTCCCCTCTGTTTCTCTCGAAACGTAGCCTGTCCCCTCTGTTCCTTCCTGATACAGCCTGAAAGGCTGACCTACAGTGGCCGTGGGCAAGTCCCGCCGAGGCGGGACGCCGCCCGCGGTAACCCCAACACCCGTTCCGTCCGACCCTGTAGGGGTCGCATAAACGTCCCATCGCGCAAGCCGCAGAGAATGGACGACCCCTTTACAAAGGGGTCCGGCCGTTCGGTTTCCACCAGCCCCTTTGGGGCTGTACGGACGCCTTTCATACACCCTCCGAGACCGGCCGTGTCTGGATTACAGGAGCCTTGCTGCATAGGTCAAACTCCCGGCGGTGAAAGGGACTGGTCAGGGGCTGTTAGCGGCCGGTCGATGAGCCCGATGGGCGTGTCGAGAACGCACGTTCTGGGCGCTTAACGGCCGCCACGGGGGGGCCGCGCAGGCTGAAGCCCGCGGCTCGCTACAGAGTCCCCGAGAAGTCTCCACTTGGCGGTTGACGACCCTCTCGCTACGCTAGGGTGCTTTCTGGACTTACAGGAGTCTCCGGGTCGTAACCTGTGCGCTGCCCCGGCTGCAAACCGGTGCCACGAGTGAAGGTCAAGAGGTTAGAAGGTTAGAGGAGCCCTAAGCGGACGATGCGGTGGCTCACTTTCATTCCCTTCATGGCCTGTATGGTGACCTTGCAGTCGGTGTTGGCGCCTCGCCTCGAGCTGTGGGGAGTTCGTCCGGATTGGCTGCTGGTCGTGGTCGTGTTCCTGGCCCTTAGAACCAGGATGTTCGACGCGATCCTCGCGGCTTGGGTCATGGGGGCGGTTGCGGACCTGATGACCGTCGAGCGGCTGGGGCTTTTGGCACTATCCTACGGTTTGGCGGCCACGTTGACCGCCTCGGTTCGCGAGGCTGTGTTTCGCTACCGGGCGTTGACCCAGTTCTCCGTAACCTTGGCCGTCTGCCTGCTGGTTCAGACGGCGTGGTTCGTGTATCGCCGTTTGCTGTATGACCCGGCTGAGGGGCTTGCCGCCGACCTGGCCCTGGGGGTCCTGCTCGGGTCTTTATACACCGCAGCCTGGGCGCCGTTGTTCCATCGGGCTCTATCACCGCTGTCTCGCCTTCTGGGATTGCCGCGCCCGCGCTATACCTACTCCGGGCCAAGCCGGGTCGAACTCTTGTCCCGGAGGGACATTTGAGAATAGCCCAGCGATTTATCGCTGGGAACGTGGTCTTTACCGACGCTGTGAGTCCCGCAGGGACGGATGAGGTTTGCACAGGCGTTCAATCGTCCCTACGGGACTATGTCCTTGTTCAACGGCGTCATCCCAGCGATAAACCGCTGGGCTACTATCGTTTGCCCCTACGGGGCACACGTGGAGAAAGCGGGAAGCACGGTGTTTGAAGCCCGTCTCAAGGTGACCCTTACCGTGCTGGGCATTGCCCTTGCGGTCATTGCCGCCCGGCTGGTGGAGTTGCAGATCGTGCGCGGTGACGAGTTTCGCCGCCGGGCGGAGCGGGCGCTGATCCTGCGACCCACGCCGCTGCCCTTCGTGCGCGGGAGCATCTTCGATCGTACAGGCGAGGTTTTGGTCAGCGATGAGCCCTGCTGGGAGCTGAGAATCGACTACGGCGTGCTCGCCGCTGACTCTGAGCCGCGGGCTTTGGCCCGCGCGAAATCCCCGATCCCAACCGAGCCGCGGGCTTTGGCCCGCGCGAAATCCGCGATCCCGCCAGACTACGCACGCAGTGCCATGAAGCGCCAGGTGCGGCGATGGCGGCGTGCGGGCCGGTATGCAAAGAAGACCACTGCTGACGGAAAGCCCAAACCCCCGTTGACCGACGCGGAGATCGAGCGGGCCTTCAGCGACGAAGTGACGCGGATGTGGGCCGAGATCGCCGCGAGATTCTCATCAGAATCGTCGCTGCTGACGGTCGAGATTCTGCGCACGCGGGCCTTTGACATCGTCGGGCGCGTTGCCCGCATTCGCCGGATAGTGGGCATGCGGATCAGGGAGGAGAACGAAGCCCACGCCATAATCGCCGGTCTTGATTCCCAGGAGCAGATCGCCGCCCGTGAAGCGTTCGATCGGTACCCGTGGGTCCACGTGGTCCCCTCGTCGGTGCGGCGCTGCGCCGACGACGCCACCCCGCTCGCCCACGTGCTGGGACGTATCGGTAGGGTCCAGGCAGAGCACGTTGCGGCGGACCCCAACGCGGACGATCCCTTCGCCAGATACCTCGCCAACGAGCGGCTGGGGATCAGCGGTGTGGAGCGTGCGGCTGAGCAGATACTCCGCGGTCGTCGCGGGCAGATGGTCAAGGATCGCCACGGCGTGGTGGTGGCTGAGGAGTTCGTCGAAGCCCGGGAGGGCGGCGACGTGGTTCTGACAATCCATGCGGAGCTGCAGCGCAGACTGTATCGCCTGCTCGACACTGCGGTTGGTCAGATTCCGGAGTCTTTGGGCGGGGCGATCGTGGTGCTCGATGTTTCGACCCGGGAAGTGCTTGCCCTCGTGTCCTACCCCTCCTACGATCCCAATCGATTCGGCGATCTCTATCCTAAGCTACGGGACGACACGCGAAGCCTGCCGCTCCGCTTCCGCGCCGTGGCCAACCGCTATCCTCCCGGTTCGATCGTAAAACCGCTGGTGTGTATGAAAGGGTTGACCAGCGGCGCAATCACTCTGGACACCCGCCAGACGTGCACCGGGTATCTGTTCGACGATCAACGTGACCGCTGGCGCTGCTGGCAGATTCACGGTACGCAGCAACGAAAGGCCCACGGGTCGATCGCGGTGGTCGAGGCCCTGAAAGGAAGCTGTAACGTCTTCATGTACCGTTTGGGTGAGCGGCTGGGGGTGGACGCCCTCTGCGACGCCTTCGACATGGTGGGGCTCGGAAAGCCATCCGGCACCGGGCTTCACGAAGAGAGCAAGGGGATCAACCCGACACCGGACTGGCTGATGGACAACAAGAACTCCCCGGTGTATCCCGCTCACGCCAGATTGTTCGCCATAGGCCAGGGTGAGATCGCGGTGACCCCGATCCAGGCGGCGAACCTGATGGCGACCTACGCGAACGGCCGGTATCGGCGGGTAACTTTGATAGCATCTAAGGAACCCACGCGCGAGTGGACCGGGCTTGCGTCCGGAGACCAGTGGGCTGCCATCCGCCGGGGTATTTACCAGGTGGTCAACGATCCTGCGGGAACAGCCTACAAGTACGCCCGGTTCGACCACGATCGTTACGTCTTGTGCGGCAAGACGGGCAGCGCGACAGCCCATCCCTGGCCCACCTCGTACCGTATTCCGTATGTTGATGGGTATGGGCAAGGGCAGGTAGCCACGGTCGCCGCCGGCGCTAAGAAGCCGGCAATCGACCGCTTCAAGACGGAGCACCCAAGCACAAGCGTTGACCCCGCCGACGTGGAAGTGGCCGGCAAGTGGCCTCCCTACGATCCGCCGGGCGGAGGGAACTACTCCCACGCGTGGTTTGCGGGTTTCCTTCAGGCTGTTGATTTGGACCATAACCCCGATTGGTCGGTGCCGCCCCGTATCGCCTTTGCATTGCTGGTCGAGTTCGGGGGCAGCGGCGGGCGGACCGGCGGGCCGATCGCCAAGCGAGTCGCCGGCGAAATCCTCGAGGTCTTCGGCCCCGACCTGATCGTCGAGCGGTCCATGGTGGGCGTGCCGCCGTGAAACGACCCACGTACGATCTCACCCAGCCCGGTTGGCTGATCCTCATTGCCGTCGCAACTCTTCTTTCGGTCGGCGTGGCCAACATTTACGTTGCGGATACCCACTACGCCACCGGCCACGACGGTCCGACAAACGCCGCCAAACAGTGCGTGTTCGCCCTGGTCAGCCTGGCCGTCGCCGTCGTCGTGCTGCGGATCGGCTATGGGTGGATCTCCCGCTATGCGTACACGATCTTCGTAATCACGCTTCTTGCCCTTGTCCCCTTGCTCATCGCCCATGCTTTACGTTCGTCCCTGGGCGGATTGACCCCCCCGCGCAACGGTGCCTACCGCTGGATCAATCTGCCCGTGTTTCAGTTGCAGCCGTCGGAGTTTATGAAGGTGGCTTTCATGCTCGCCCTCGCGTGGTACCTGCGCTACCGCAAGAACTACCGCCGGTTGGGCGGGCTGCTCGTGCCCATCGCGATCTCCGTCCTGCCGCTCGCTCTCATCCTCCTCGAACCGGATCTGGGAACGGTTCTACTACTGTTGCCCGTCCTATTCGGCATGCTGTTCGTTGCCGGTGCCCGGAAACGACACCTGGGGATCATTCTCCTGGTTGGGCTGGCGGCTGCCCCGCTCGCATGGGAGCAACTGAAACCCTACCAGCAGGCTCGCGTCACCGCGGTGCTGTTGCAGCCCGGTATGGTTCGCCGGGCGGTCATCGAGAACCCCGAGCGCTACAAGCTCCTGGTGACGAAACGAGAGGCGAAAGAGTGGGCGGCCAGCTCGGGCTATCAACTCGTCCACTCGAAAAACGCGATCGGCAGCGGCCGCATGTTCGGCTGGGGCTGGGGGGAGGGCGTGTACGTCCACAGCAACCTGCTCCCGGACCGGCACAACGATTTCATTTTCTCAATGATAGGCCACCAGTTTGGGTTCGCCGGCTGCCTGCTGGTGCTTTTGTGCTACGTCGTGATCGTCCTTTCCGGAGTTCGCATCGCCGCCGCGACCACCGAGCCGTTCGCCCGCCTGCTGGCCGTCGGCGTGGTGATCCTCATCGCCGCCCAGGCAATCATCAGCGTGGGCATGTCCATAGGACTCATGCCCATCACCGGCATGACCCTGCCGTTTGTCTCCTACGGCGGCAGCAGCCTTATGACCAACTTCATTGCGGCAGCGCTGCTCGTCAGCGTTTCCCAGCACCGCCCGTTCCTTCTGTCCACCAGGCCTTTCGAGTTCTATCGAAAACGGGAGGAAAAGCCCCACCTGGTAGAGCGCGTCGAAAAGGGAGGCACTCTACATTCTTGAGAAAGTTCAATGCCCCCTTTATCGACTTGCCTGGTAGGACGGACCGCGTGTATAACGATCACCCGAAGATGGTCAACAGTTTTAGGGAGAAGTGTGAACCGTGACGAATGTGGATCATTTCGAGAGCATGTTTCGCTCGGCCTCGCGCGAGGTCTTTCGGTATGAAAGGGTCGACATCGGATCCATTCTTGTCGTCACCGATCGCAGCGACGAGGAAGCCGGATCCTTCGGTAAAGTGGTCCGGAGGTTTTTGAGCGTGATCAGTGCTGACCCCAAGGTTCGATGGCGCGACGTGAGCGGATCGGAGTTTCAAAGTGCGGGAGAGCTTCTGACCCTTGTTGAGTCGGTTGCTCCGGATCTCATTTGCACCTACCGCAACCTGCACAGCGGGGCCTGGAGGTGGCCCTACAGCCTGGGAACCCACCTTGATCTTCTGACCCAGCACACGGGCATTCCGGTCATGGTGTTCCCTCACCCCGAAGCTGAACGATCCGCGGAGCATGCCCTGGAGAACACCGACACGGTGATGGCCATCACCGATCACCTGACCGGCGACCATCGGCTGGTCAACTATGCTTTGCGTTTTGCCCAAAGCGGGGCGGTCGTATGGCTCACCCACGTGGAGGACGAGGCCACGTTCGGACGATACCTGGAGGTTATCTCCAAGATCCCGACCATCGACACGGATGATGCCCGCACGACCCTGCGTGAGCAACTCCTGAAGGAACCGCGGGATTACATCGCAGGTTGCGTTGAGGTTCTGCGAACGGCGGGCACGCACGTCACGGTCGAGGATCTCGTCCTGTTCGGACACCATCTGTCGGAGTACAAGCGGCTGATCGAGCAACACACCGTGGACTTATTGGTGCTCAACACCAAGAACAAAGATCAACTCGCGATGCACGGGATCGCTTACGCATTGGCAGTGGAGCTGCGGCAGATTCCACTCCTGATGCTTTGATGAAAGCTTAAGGGTGCGAGAAGGGATTCGCGCACCAGCGAAAGACAGAAAGGCCGATTCACGAAATGAACCGTCTCCTTCTTGCGACCACGGAGGTGCATGCCGAAGGCGTCGCGCCGTTGGAAGTCACCCTCGTCTTCTCGGCCCTGCTCGTCGGGCTGATCCTCTGCCTGGCTTTGGAGGAGAAGCTCCATGCCAAAAAGTCGATCATAGCGGGAGTGTTTGCCCTGATCTGCCTTTTTTTGGCGAACGTGCTGCACCTGTACGAGTATGTCGATCACAAGTTTCTGATCAAACTCCCCCCCTTCGATGCTGCAGGGGGACACATAGTCGAGCTGCCGGTGTACATTCCGGCGATCGACTGGAGCGTGATCGCCCTTATTTTCGGGGCCAGCCTGTTCGTCGATATCACCTCGAAGTCCGGCCTGTTCACCTGGATCGCGATCAAACTCACCAAGGCGTCAAGGGGCGACCCGCGCAAGCTCCTGTGGCTTTACGGGCTGATGACCGTCGTTTTCTCCGCGGTGCTCAACAACGTGACCGCGATGATCATCGTCGGATCGCTGACCGGGGTGTCGCTCAAGAAGCTTGGCCGGGTGAATCTGATGCTGGGCTTTCTGTTGATCGAGGCGTTGCTCACCAACATCGGCGGGCTCTTGACCCTGATCAGCTCGGTGCCCAACATCATCGTGGGAGGGGCCGCGGGGATCAGCTTCGTAACCTTCTTCATCAAATCCGCACCGTTCGTTCTTGTGGCGACGATCGCCACGATCATGCTGGGGGCGAGGGTTTTTCGGATCAAGAGGCTGGAGACTGTCGAAGAGAAGCGCCAGGCGGAGCTGCTGGTCAGCGGCTTCGACGAAAACGACGGGATCGAAAGCATAGGCTTCTTCTGGTTCGGAGCGGCCATGCTGGTCCTGTTCATCCTGACAATTGCCATGACGTCCGTGCTGCCCGTCATTCAGGACCTGGGTATGAGCTTCGTCGCCCTTGCCTTCGCCGCGGTCATGCTGGTTCGCTACAAGGCGACGGTGGACAAGTTCTACCGCGCCATGGACTGGGATCTGCTCGGCTTCTTCGCAGCCCTGTTCGTGGTCATCAACGTGATGGAGCACGCCCTGGTGCTCGATCTGATCGGCAAGGGACTCGCCAAGGTCATCAGCCTCAACGAGACCATCGGACACGGCGCGGGAACCGGTGCGATCCTCGTGTCGTCCGCCGCCTTCAGTGCGGTCACCGACAACATCCCCCTGTCGGCCATGCTGGCGAAGATCCTTCAGGCGCAGGCATTAGCCTCAACCGATCCGCTGTGGTGGTCGGTCGTGTTCGGGGCCAACCTCGGGGGCAACCTGACCCCCATCGGCTCAGCCTCGACGCTGGTGGCCGTAACCATCATTCACAAGAATGGCCTGGCGATGTCCTTTGGACGTTTCGTCAAGCTGGCCATCCCCTTCGCCGCCCTGCAAATCGCCCTGGCGACGGTGTACGTCCTGCTGGTTCTGCGGTAGGCTGAGGCGGATCCTGTCAGTGGGTTTACAGCAGCCCCGCGGACGCGACCCCGTCCGTCTGCGGATGCTGCCCCCTTTCGCGGTTTGCGGTCCGTGCGGCATCCCACCCACGGCATCCTGGATCAAGCGGCCCCAAACGACGCCCATTGGGGTCGTTTTTCGGACGGAACGGCGACGCCAAGGTGATTTCCTCCCCGTTGCGTGTGTCGGGCAATCATGTTAGTATAAGGGGCTCGATGTTGGTGCCGCAGCTCGTTTCCTCTGCTCTGCGTAGCCGCGACGGGAATCGGTGAGCTCCATCTGGACCGCTATGCGAGCGACCTGAACCCACCTGGGTCCGGCGGATTCCGCTTTGGCGGTAATTCGTTCAGTACGACTAGCCAGCCCGGCTGATGTGCCTGGGGTTGGGCGCGGAACGAGACGACGCGTTTCACGGCGAGACGGTCCCATGAGACGAGGGGCCGGGGGCTTGAGGAGGATGCAGGCTCCGGTGCTTTTAGCCAGCCCGCGCGTAGCGGCTTGCCGGAGATATACCGGCGGCTGAGGGTGAGGCCGGCGGCGAATTGCTTCCTGCAGGAGTTTATAGGAGAAGGCTACACTTTGTACAGCAGGGAAGGGAATCTGGATGGACAAAGCGATCGTTTCCACGAGGTGTCGCGGAGGGCAAGAGCTGCCGTCGCGCTGGTATCCACGCGATACAGGTGATGGTCTTATCACCACGGCTCTTCTGTTGGCCGCGGGGGCGGGGACACGCCTGCAGCCGCTGACGGACAATTGCCCCAAGTGTCTCACGGAAGTGCGCGGTGTGCCCATTCTCGGGCGGCTCGTTTCGTGCCTGATCGCCCAGGGCTTCAGTCGCCTGGTGGTGGTCGTCGGATACCGTGACGAGCAGATCCGCGATTATCTGGAGTCGCACGCTTTCGGGCTCACGGTTCACTTCGTCGACTGTCGTGAGTACGCCACAACCAACAACATCTACTCTCTCTGGCGGGCCCGTGAACACATTCGAGAACCGTTCGTTCTGATCGAGTCGGATTTAGTGTTCGATTCGCATCTCCTGGGTCTGATGCGCGTTCGCGATCGTATCGCCATCGCCCGTTTTCAGTCGCCGATGCTCGGGACGACTGTCTCGATCGATGGGTTCGGGCGCGTCATGTCGTTCCGCGTAGGAGCCGGCCCATGTGCACTCAGGTTAGGGCATAAGACCGTCAATCTGTACAGCCTGTCGACAGCAACCTGGCGAGAAGCTGTTCGACGGCTGGACCGGCGCATCGCCGCGGGCAAAGTGCATGACTATTACGAGGTCGTTTTCGCGGAAATGGTCGCCGAGGGGTTGCTGTCCCTTCAGTCGGTTCACTTTGATGAAGGACGCTGGTGCGAGATCGACACTCTCGAAGATCTTCGAGTGGCGGAACAGATCTTCTTTGATTCCCGAAGCGCTTGTGGGCCACGGATTACGAGACGCTCGTGGTCCCTGGAGGGATCATGACGGCGCCGATGCCGCGTCGAGCGACCGGCCAGAGTGGAGTCGCTGTGGCCGGGGGGACGCCGCCTCAACTCGACTACTCGAAGGTCCGGGCGTACTGGAAGCGTGCTCGGCCATCGATGCTTGGCCCATACATGATGGACGGGTTCGGGTTCCCCGCCGGTGCGGGGCGCTTTCGCTTCCGCGGCGAACTGAATGCGGTCGCAGAGACGATACGAGACCTTCGACCGGGTATGTCGGTGCTGGACCTGGGCAGTGGCGTGGGAGTCTGGACCGAGTACTTCGCACAACGCTTCGCGACCGTGGTCGCGGTCGAGGCCAGCTCAATTCTTTACGAGGCGCTGAAGGACCGGTGCTCACGTTATCCGAATGTGACCACTTACAACCGCGACGTGCTATCCTTTGATCCAAAGGGCAAGTTAGGGCCCACTGGCGGGTTTGGGTTGGTATTTCTCGGTGGCCTGTTGATGTACCTGAACGATCACGATGTTCGGACCCTGCTGGGCAAACTCATTCCATGCCTTGAACCGGATGCCCTGGTGTTGTGTCGGGAGTCCACGATTCGTCACGGGGTCAAGGCGCTTTCGGGGGACTATCAGGTCGTCTACCGCTCAGTCGAAACATACCGGAGCATCCTTGAGAGCGCCGGCTTCGACGTCGTGAGCGTACAGGCCAACACCGCGTACATCAACGCCCAGATGGCGTGCGAACTGATCAAGAAATGGAAGGAGCTGGTGCCGGAACGACTCCGATGCCTCCCCGTCGCCGGGCGCCTTGCGTACTGGGGGCTCCGCCTCGGCTACCCGTGGAACACGAGGTTGATGCCCTGGCTGCTGGCCGGAATGGGACGGGAGTTCCCGTTGTTGACCAACCATTTCTTTGTTCTCCGGCCAAGCTTGCAGGCGGCCGCGGATGGGCGGGATGCGTCATTGCACGGCCCGCGAATCGAGGAAGAGTTGTTCGAGAACGCGCGTTGAAAACACCGCTGAAGCACGTCTACCGCAATCTCCCGAACATCGTTTCGATATTGGGCGTGCTGCCGATTTGTGTCCTCCTGCGGGAGGATGCCTTCGGGTATCTCTGTCCGCTCATCATCTTCAACAACATCATGGACGATCTGGACGGGATTCTGGCCAAGAAGCTGGAGCTTTGCAGTGAGTTTGGCGCCGGGTTGGACAACGTATGTGACGCGGTGGCACACATCCTGATCGCGATGGTCGTCGGCTCTCATTATGGTGGAGTCGTGCTGGCGTTTAGCCTGCTCGCTGCAGTGGCGATTCTCATCCGCGTTGTCCAGCGGGTCGATCCATCCTACGCAGGCGGAACCGGGACGCCGACCAACGAATTGATGCGTCACCTCCTGCTATTGACTCTTCTCCAGGAGTCCTTTGGATTCGACATCACTCTGTATCTTGTGGCGGCGTACCTTCTGAACTCGGCGTCGATGCTGGTTCCATTCGCCATGCCTCACCCTGTTCGCACCATGGCCAAGTCGGCAACTGCGATCCTGGGAGTCAACGTAGCCCTGGCGGTTGCCTGGTGTGTCCCGGTGACTGCGCCTTATATCGCGGCAGCATTCTTGGGCACTTACCTCTACTCGTTCGTCGTGTGTGGCGTGGGATGGCTCCGGAGGGCTGAGTAGGTCGGGCTTTGCCGGACGGGACGTCATCCAGCCGGCCGATGTCGGGCCGAGCCCGACCTACCCGGCTCGTTCGTGGTGGGCGCGGTGGGAAGGCTCCGGAGGGCATGAGCACATAAGCCAGGTCACCCCACGAACGGAGCCGCGCAGAAGGCGGTAGGAATCCTCGTCTCAGAAGCGCCGAGAGCGAGATCGGGACGATGGGCCCGGGAAATGGGACAAGTCCGCTGGAACTTTGAGTCTGAATCGGCCATGATTCGCAAACCGCCGGATGGGCCAACCCACTGGTGGGCTTGACGCGGCGATGAGGCGGTCACCTGGGAAGCCCCTTATGGTAGGATTATCCCGAATCGCCGCGGTCCGCCTGCGGCGGATCACAGGCGGTCCACCATTGCCACCAGGAGGATAGGCATGAGTTCGTTCAAACGGCTGCTCTTTTTCTGGTGCGTTTTGTTGGCCCCGGCGGCGCTTACTTCCGCCCAGGATGCGATTGATCTCGACGATGACGCCCTTGTCAGCCGCGTCAGGAAGGAGATCGAAGCCCTGGTCCTGGCGGGCGACAAAGCCCGCGCGGAAAGAGAGGCCCTTGAAGAAACTGTCGCGAGTCTCGAGGAGGCTCGAGAAGCGGCCAACGCTCCGCTTCCGGCCGATCCCGGTGAGATGACAGGACTTGAGGGGCTTGACGAGCAATCGCTTCTTAACCAGGTGGAGCTGCGAGAGGAGCACCTCAAGGCCTACCGCAACCGCAAGCAGCAGCTTGACCGGATCCCCAGCCTCACCGACGCGCGCCGCAAACTGATCAATCAGGCCATGGAGGCGTTCCGCATTGCGGAGCAGCGGGCCGCCGATCTCCGCCCCCTGCTGACGGAACTGGCCCGCCGCACCAAGGCAGGCCGCATTTCGCAGGACAAGGCCACCTTCGGCGACGACGGTGTGGATTTCTGGAAGCAGAACGTTGTCGAACAGCAAGTCGAGTACGCCGCCCGGATTGAAACCTACAGCGCCGAAAAGCAACTGCCCGAGAGCCGGCTCGCGCCCGAGTCGGCTGAGCCGACAAGTCGGTCCGGGCCGACAAGTCGGTCCGAAACCGTCTGGAACCTCGAAACCCAGCGCAGCCTTCAGCACTCCCTGGATGTGGCCAACGTCATGCTCCAAGCCGCCAAACATGAAGCGGCTGAAAGGGAAGACCTCGAGAAGACCGATCACGCCGCCTTGCCAACGGTCATTGCTCGCGTTCACGACGACTGGCGTCGGGCGCTGGCGGAGTATGAGACGGCTCGGGCTGGCGCCGAGACCAAGCGCGCGGACCTTGCCGAGTTGGAAGCGGCTCGCCGCGATTTGACGCCGCCTTCCAAGGAGTCGATTCCCGAAGGAGAGGGGCACTCCGAACTGAAGACGGCTCGCCGCGATGCCGCCTTCTCTGACCAATTGGTTCGCTACGACACCCGTCGTCTGGAACTGACACGCCAGGCGAACGACGTAGCCAATGAACTCATGCAGGAGCTGCTGGCGATCCCCACCGCGTTTGAACGGGGCCGCCGCCAGACGGTAACGCTCAAGGCGGCCCTTACGCTGGCCGAAGACTGGCAGGGCGAGGGCAAGATCGCATCTTTCGAGTTTCCCGAGGGCGTCAGCGTGGCGAGCCTGGCGTCCGCCATGCGGGATATGGCTGATCTCGAAGCCACCAGACGCCGCGAAGTCCACGAGCTCGAACAGCGCCAAGGCAAGACGGTGATCGATGCTGCCAGGGAGGAGTTGGACAAAGAAAAACAGAACAACGGGCGGCTACACAACATCCTGCGGGAAGAGCTCAGCTACGCCGCTTTCCTGAAGGAGATGGCCGCCAAAGACGAAACGACCTTGATCGCCTTGGTGGAGCCCAAGGGCACCCTCAACGCCTCCATCGAGGAATTGGCCGGAACCGTTGACCAGGCCCAGGGCGAGTTCGATCGCGCGGTGGAACAGCTCCATGCCGCCCGTGAGGCCATTGGTTCCGTGGAAAACCCGTACGTGCGCGAGGGATTTCGCAAGGCCCCGAAACGCCTCGAGGAGATCAAGACCGAACTGGAGGACCTCAAAGACGCCCGCCTCCCCGAAGACCGCAGCTCCGACCCCCTGGAGCAGGCGACGAAAGGCGATCGGTCCGAATCCGCCTCGGTTGATGCGCGCCCGCCCTCGGAAACGGATCAGTCGCTACTGGACCAGGTGAAGGCGATGCAGGGAGAGTTGGAGGGCTGGCAGGATTTCGCCACCGCCCACTGGCACTATTTCCAGAACCTGGAGGAAAAGATCGAGCTCTATACAGAAGCATTGGATGCCCTGGACAAGGCATTCACGTCGGTCGGCGAGGCGCGATCCTCGTTGATCAACCAAGAGAAGCGCAAGTATGCTTGTGCGCGAGAGCTTCAGCGCCGGATCCGTGAAGGGCGGATCGGCCGAACCCGGATCCCTTCCGACCTTTCCGAGACGCTGACCCGCAAGACCATTACCCAGGCCCAATCCGATCGCGACCAGCAGGCCCGGCGGCACACCAGGCTGCTCAAGTACCACCAGGATGAGCGGGATCGACTGGGGGCACTCTCCGCGTTTGGGATCTGGGCGAAAACCCGGGCCGTTTCCGTGGACGACAGAACGGCGCTGATCGTCCGACCGGTCCAGCGCATTGAGGCGGCCACGCTCCCCATCGAGGATCTCGAGGAAGTCGACCGGAAACAACTGGAATACGATGCGAAGAACCGACGTGGAGAGGAAGACGTCGGTTGGGAAAGTGTGCTCACGGCAATGTCCCGGGTGAATAAGCGCGAACTCTTCGACGACTCGCTGGATACCTACTATCGGGCGGTCACCCTGATCGACCGCCAGATGAACGAATACAACAAGGGCCTTAAGGCCTACCTGGAACTGGTCGAGTCATGCAACCAGGAGCGCAAGCAGATCGCGCAGGCCCCGGAGAAGTTAGAGGAGGGCCTGGAGCTGAGGGTCCTCGGTTACCAGACCGCCCGGCACCTCGCGGCCATCGCCGCCTCGCCCAGCGCTCAACTTTCTATAGAGGACCTCTTCAAGCAGACCTATGGATTGCCGCTGCCCATCCCCCAACAGACCCGCGACTGGGACAAGGACTACTGGGCGGACCGCCTTTTCGCCGCCGAGGCACGCCTCTGGGGCCACCAGGCCTGGAGCAAAGACACCCGGAAACTCCTCTCAAAGCTGGGATTGGACGCCGAAATCGCCCGGTACGATCAGCACAAGGCCAAGATCGAGAACAAGATCGGAGCGCTCGAGGCTCGGCGACAGGACCTGCGTAGCTCCATTGTGGTGATACGCGCCGATTATTCCAAGGAGATTTACAAAGCCGCCGTCCGCACGCTGGTCTACCTGCTTCTGATTCCGATCTTGGCCTGGGTGATCGTGCGCCTGGTGAACCGCTTCGCACGCCGGATCGAAGAACGCGTGGTAGACGGAATGGCCCGTGACCGTCTCACCTACCATGAGCGGATGAAGACACTGTCCAGTGTGACGCGCAAGACGGTGTCGGTCGTGGTTTGGATCATCGCCGGTCTCTATCTGCTTTACATGATTGGGGCTCCGGTGTCGACCATACTGGCCTCGGCCGGGGTCATGGGTATAGCTTTCGCCTTCGGCGCTCAATCCCTTATTAAGGATTTCTTCTACGGTTTCTTCATTCTACTGGAGAATCAATACACCATCGGCGATTGGATCAAGGTCGGCAGCATCAGCGGCACGGTCGAACGCCTGACCTTGCGGGTCACGGTGTTGCGCGATATGGAGGGGACGCTCCACTTCATTCCCAACGGCGCCGTCACCTCGGTGTCCAACATGACCCATGGCTGGTCGCAGGTGAAGATGGAAATCGGCGTGGGCTACAGCGAAGATATCGAACGGGTGAGCCAGGTGATCCTGGACGCGGCCACCGAGCTCTGCCAACGTCCGGAGTGGAAGGACAAAGTACTGGCGGATCCCGTGGTGCCCGGCCTGCAGAGTTTCGGCGACAGCTCCCTCAATATCCGCCTCGTAGTGAAAACGCAGCCCGGCGTCCAGTGGGGCTTGGCCCGCGCACTGCGGAAACGCATCAAAGAGCGTTTTGATGAGGAGGGCATCGAGATTCCATTCCCCCAGCGGGTGATCCACCACGTCCACACCGGCGACAGTAAGACGTCACCAGAAGGCGTAAAGCAAGACGGCGGATAGCTCGCGTATGACCGACGGCTGGGAAAGCCGCATACTGGGCCCGATACACCGCCGGAGTCGGGCCGAGCCCGACCTACCCGCCTTTGAGTATCGCCAGGCTCAGGAGACCCGCGATGGGTTAAGCCGCCGGGGCTGCCTGTATCTCTATTTGGCAAGTCGGGTGCGATCCTGCTGGGCTTCCCGGATACCACGCAGGACGGCATCGAGGGCCAATGATCCCCATCCCCCTCCGATCTCTTGCCGGCACTTTGGCGATTTGGCCCTGAGCTGGTCGACCTTTCAGCCGTTATGAAAATGGCGGCGGTTTTGAATAGCCAACTATCGGACCGCGTTGTAGACTTTAGGTGAGATGCTCGGGTGGGACGGACGAGGACCGCCCGGTCAGCATCTGCGAGTCCGGTAGCAATGTTCTCGGGCGATCCTTGTCCGTGGCACCCGGGATTCGGCTGGGCCTCGGCCCGCGTAATCGGAGGTAGTGTCATGTTCGATCCAATCCTGCTGGATATGGCGATCTCGTTCCCGACGCTGATCACGCTCTACTGGATTTGCCTGATCGTCGGCGGCGGGCTGCTGGTCATATCCACGTTCCTCGGCGGGGACCATCACGCCGGCGGCGACATGGACATGGACGTCGGGGGCGATATTGATCTCGGTGGAGACGTTGACGTCGGAGGCGATCTGTCCGTCGATGCCCACGTAGATGCGGACGTCGGGATGGACCCAGACGTGTCCACCGATGGCGGGGGCGAGCTGAACATCGAGCAGGCCCACGCGATGTCCCTGGCGAGCTGGTTCTCGATTCGCTTCCTGACCTATTTCATGGCTGCCTTCGGAGTGGTCGGTGTGGTGCTGACCCACATGTCCGAGTTCGGCAGCGGGGCCACCGCGGCTTGGGCCGTGCTTGCCGGTCTGGTCGTGGGGCAATGCGTTCACCAGATCATGAGAGGGTTGAGTCGCAACTCGGGCAACAGTGCCCTTGGGCCCAAAGACTACATCAACAAGCTCGCCCGCGTCACCGTCACCATCACCTACCCGAGGAAAGGTGAGGTTGCGGTGCCGGTAATCCGCGGGGAGCGGTTCGTTCCCGCGATCGCCAAGCGGGCGAACACCAAGTTCAAAGTCGGCGACCAGGTGGCTGTAGTCGCCTATCGGGGGGGTATCGCCGAAGTGGTTTCGCGCGAGGAGTATGAGTTTCTTACCAGCAACAAGGGAGGTTCCAAGTGAACGCAATTCTGCTCGGTCAAGTCGATGGATCTCAGATGGGAATTCTGTTAGGCGCAGCAGGGCTGTTTTTTATCGTCGCCGTCATAGTCCTGATCTTCAAGCTTGTGGTGGTGGGCAATCCCAGTGAGATGCTGATCATCAGCGGCAAGCGACAAAAAGACGGTCTGGGATACCGCACGCTGATCGGCGGGCGGACCCTGGTGATCCCCATACTCGAGAGGGTCGCCCGGCTTTCCCTGCGCAACATGCAGGTGCAGCTCGAGGTCAAGGCCCAGTCCGGTGGTGGAACCATGATGCCCATAACCGTCACCGGCGTGGCCAACGTAAAGATATCCTCCGACCCGGTGGAGCGGCCGGCAGCCATCGAGCGCTTTTTGGGCCAGCCGTCCCAGGAGCTCCAACGTGTCGCCCGGGAGACGCTGGAGGGCGGCCTGCGCGCCGTCATCGGCAAGATGACCCCGGAGGAGATCGTCGAGGACCGCGACAAGTTCGTCGAGACGATCATGCAAGAGGTCACCGACGACTTTCGCAAGCTGGGTATGATCATCGACAGCGTCAACATCCAGCACGTCGGGGACGAGCAGCAGTACCTCGAGTCGATCGCCCGCAAGGCCACCGCCGAGGTCCTCTCCCAAGCCCGCAAGGCCGAGGCGGAGCAGGCTTCGGAAGCAGCCATCAAAGAGGCGGAGGCCAGCGCAGCCGCTCGAAGCGCCAAGGCCACCCGTGACGCCGAAGCCAAGACCATCGAGGCAGTTTCGCTCCGCAAGGCTGAGGAGGCCCGCCTTGGGGCAGAGAAGGCCATCGCCGAGGCCAACAACGCCCTGCGCATCCGCAAGGCCGAGCTCGCCCGTGAGGCTGCGCTCAAAGAGGCGGAGCAGCAGCAGGCGGCAGCCAAGTCCGAGCAGGCCCGTCTGATCGCCACCGATGTCGCCGCCGCGGTAGCCGAGCGTGACGTGGCCAAAGCCAAGGCTGAAGGTGACGCCGCCTCGGTGATGGAGGAGGGCAAGGCTCGAGCAGCCGCGATCGACAGCATCGGGCAAGCCATTGCGAAACACCCCGAGGCTCTCAAGGTCATGCTCGTCGAGATGATGCCCAGCGTGGTTCAGGAGTTCGCCAAGAGCGTGGACAACATCGCCCTGGGCGACATAACCGTGATCGACGGAGGCGACGGCAGAGCCATCGCCGGGGCCGCCATGGGCCGGGCCAGGGCCCTGGTTGAATCCCTCGCAACCCTCGAGTCCGTCGTCGGTATCGACTTTCGAGAGCTAAGCAAGAACATCGCCGGCAACATCGCCAGGAAGAACACCCCGGACTTGCCCGTCAAGTCCTAAGTGACCGTGGGCGTTTACGCACCATTCTTTCCGAGCCGGGAGGGCGAGCGACCGGTACCCGACCCCGCGCTGGCGCTTGGGGCTCGGATCAGTGGCGCAGCATTGCGCACGGTGATTTAGCGTCCGTCCCCCGGGGGCGGACGTAGCGGTAGGTCGGGCTCCGCCCGACATGGTCTTCAAACGTCGGGCAAAGCCCGACCTACTTGTTCGCAATCTCCAGGCGGCGCATCGCGCGCAAGTTCTTTTTGAGTTCTTTGTCCGGGGAACTGGGCGGACGTTGTCGCCTGTCCCACCCACCGGAAGCGTTATAGGTCCGGGCGTCCACCATACCTTTCCCAGCTTAAGGGGAGTCGCGGTGGCCCCGCCTCGGTCCCAGAACGGTAACGCTGGCGAAGGGCAAGGTGGAATCGTAGATTTGGAACGTCGATTCGGTGGGCAAACCACTGGCAAACCGCCAGTTGGCGGCGTGAGGGTGGGACGCAAAGCCTTGAGTCCCAGGCACGTCGTCGCGGGCTGCGCCCGTCCCCGCTTCCGGAAGGCAAAGGGTTCGGCAAAGACCATTCTTGCCATTCCGTTTGACCTTCCGCAGGGCGGGACGCGACGAGTCGAGGATTGTCGGGTTGCACAGCACTGGAGGGCAAAGATCACCTTTGCCGCTACTTGTTGGAGGGTTGACTGGATGAAGCACGGCATCTCTTTTTCTGCGCACAGGTCGCTACGAAACGAAGCAACGGGTGATGGCGCCAGCGGTAGGTTGAAGATCGAAGATCGAAGGTGGACAGTCGCAGGTCGACCTTTGACCGATTGGGCGGGCAAGGCCCGACCTATGTGTCTGGCAGTGGGGATACTGCTGCTATCGGGCTGCGGCAGTACCGGGTTCGAGGCGTTCGGCCCGGCAAGCAATGAGACGCAAGTCTCCAAGCCGGTCTTCGTAACGCCATCAGATACCGGACTGGTCGACAACCTGGGGGTGGAGATCACCTGCGACACCCCAGGGGCGACCATCTACTACACCCTCGACGGATCCGACCCCAACGAGTCCAGTTACCGCTACGGCGACTCCGCGCCCACCACCGACCCGTCGGAGTCCGAGGAGGGCGGGAGCGTTTTCAACTCCTTCGGCGAACAGATACAGATAAGCGGCGAACCGGAGTTCGAGGATCCCGAGGCCGCTGAAGGCGAGGAGACAGAAGACGGCGAGGGGTCCGCAACGGACGAGTCGCCCACCGGCGGTGGAGTTGTCATCAGCGAGACGACGACCATCAAGGCCCGGGCGTACAAGGGAGGGCTGGACCCCAGCGAGATCGCCGAAGCCACCTACAGCATATCGGGTTATCCCCTGGGCATGTTGCCCATGGAGCCCACGCAGTACAGCTCTATTCCCCTGGCCATGATCCCCCCGATGGGGCAACTCCCCGCGGCGGTGGACATGAGACCAGATATGCCGGTTGCAGGCAATCAGGGGCAGCAGGGTTCCTGCGTCGGCTGGGCGGTCGGATACGCCCTCAAGACTTACCAGGAGAACATCGAGCACGGCTGGGGTGCGGACACGGCGGAGACGCAGTTCAGTCCGGCCTACATATACAACCAGATCAAGGTCGGCAACTGCCTGTCCGGCTCCTATATCTTCAGCGCCTTCGATCTTCTCACCAGCCAGGGTTGCTCTACGTGGGCCTTGATGCCCTACAGCTCGCAGTCGTGCAATACATCTCCCACCGCCCAGGCACGGGAGGAGGCAGGGCAGTACCGGATCGCCTCCTGGCGCCGGGTCAACGTCCAGGACACCACCGAACTCCGCGCCCAGTTGGCCGGGGGGTTCCCGATCGTCATCGGCATGAAGGTCTATACGAATTTCTTCTATGTTCGCGGCACAGAGATCTACGACCGGACTGACGGGACATGGGTAGGCAATCACGCGATCTGCGTGGTCGGGTACGATGACGACACCTCGACGTTCACCATCATAAACTCATGGGGAACCGGGTGGGGCGACCTTGGATACTGCCGCATCTCCTACGACGTTTTCCGGCAGATAACGTTCGAGGCGTACGTCGCCCAGGACATCGTAGAGCAGACGTTTACCCTGGATGTTACCACTGCGGGCGAGGGCGAGGTTACCCTGGATCCGCCGGGCGGAACCTACTATCAGAGCCAAACCGTGCAGCTATCCGCAGTGGCTCCGGAGGGATGGGGGTTTATTCGCTGGGAGGGTGATGCCACCGGGTGGACGAATCCAACCGCGCTCACGATGGACTCGGACAAGTCCGTTCTGGCGGTGTTCGAGCGGGATATGTTTACGCTCACTATCAACGTTGAAGGCGGTGGCAGCACCGATCCGCCGGCCGGGGAGTACGCCTACGTCAGTGGGGAAGAGGTGCAGCTCACCGCAACCCCGGATGACAACTGTCAGCGCTGGGTGTTTGGCCAATGGCTGGGCGACGCGACGGGGAACGCCAGCTCCATCAGCGTTATCCTGGACGAAGACAAGGAGATCACCGCCAAGTTCACGGCCGCCAACGGCTCGCCGGTGGCGTTTGATCAAACGGTGTCGGCCTCCGTGGCCGATCAGGTGGAGTTCACCCTTACCGGAAGCGACCCCGAGGACGAACCGCTGACCTTCCAGATTATTACCGGGCCCGCAAGCGGACAGTTGGACGTCGCGGACCTGCCCGTGGTCCGGTATGTGTCCAACGACGGATTCAGCGGCACCGACAGTTTCACCTTCCGGGCAAGTGACGGCTGCACCCAGAGCCAAGACGGTACCGTCGAGCTTTTCGTGGATGCACCCATTCTGTATGTGGTCACCGTAAACGTGGAAGGTGAGGGCGCCGTTGCCCCCTTCACCGGGCAGCAGACCTTCGAGCAAGGCACGGAGGTGACTCTGACGGCCACGCCGGCTGAGGGTTGGCAATTCAGCGGCTGGGTAGGCGACCTCACCGGTACCGGTAACTCGCTTGCTTTCACGGTCAATTCGGATCTGAGCGTCCAGGCGGTGTTCGTGCTGCCGCCGGTGATCCTGAATGTGTCGATCTTACCGGAGGGCTGGGGCAGCGTCACGCTCGATCCCCCGGGCGGCTCATACACTCCGGGTACGTACGTTACCTTGACCGCCGGCGCTGGCGACGGAAACAGCTTCGTCGAGTGGCAGGGCGATCATACCGGCACCGACTTTCTGACCAGCTTTACGATCGAGGCGGACATGAATGTTGTGGCTTTCTTCGGCGAAGGACCGCCCTCGATCACCCTGCGCGATTCGCGCGGTCGGATTCCGTGGATTGTCCGGTTCGACATGCGGTTGCGAGACGCCTCCGGACGGGCGATCCGAGATGGCGTTACGCGGGACGACTTCCTGATCTATGAGGATGGAAGCCTGCTGGACTACACGGAGACGAACCAGTTCGTCACCGACGGCCCGGCCCTGCCCATGAAGGTGATGCTGGTGCTGGACTACACCAACTCGATGAACGTCGCCTCGGCCATTCCGGACATGCTTGTGGCGGCCAATCAGTTCGTGCAGGCCCAGACGGACGCAGGTGAGCCGGTGTTTACCGCAACGCACTCGATAGGCGTGGTCGAGTTCCACGACCGGACGGACCTCGGGGTGGGCTATGACCTCGTTATCCCTCTCACCCGCGCAGACGCGGATGGGAAGTCCCGGATCATAAGCGCGATTCCGTGCGAGAGCTGCCTGGAGCACGGCCTGTCTCGGGTGTGGGATTCCGTCGACCTGGCCATGTCCCGAATTATCCTGGCGGACACGCAGGACGGCGAAGCCCGGGCGGTGGTCTTCCTGTCTGACGGCAGAGACACGACCAGTGTGGTGACCCCCGCGTCGCTCATCGCCACCGCCAAGGCCGAGAACATAATGCTCTATCCGATAGGCTTCGGCGACGTGGTGGTAAGCGAGGCCCAACTGCAGGATTTCGCCGATCAGACCGGGGGCATGTACTACCCGGCGGATAGTGCCACCAGCCTGCAGAGCGTCTTCGCCGAGATCGCCAAGGACCTCAATGGGCAGTGGAACCTGACCTACATCACCCAGAGGAACAGCGGCGAAGTGGAGGTCAAGGTCGAGTTCAACTGGCAGGGCGGAACCTCGTTCACGCACACGATCGACGCGGGTGAGCTGGCAGGAGACCCCTACGTGGGCTACGTCACGGTTCTAACGCGCACCTACGACGCGGAGGCCGACACCACCAGCTTCCTCCTGAAAGCTGAGTACGTACCGAGAAACACCACGTACTTCCGTTTCTTCTTCGACCACCCCGGGGCCACGTTCGCCCTGCAGGACGAGGGAGGGCTCACCTCCGGATGGACGCTGCAGAACCCGGTCGCCGGTGACTATGAGTTCACCGGACCAATGCTGCAGTTCGGGGCGTTCGGCAATCTCGGACTTATCACCGTGCCCGGACAAGTTCTCAAGCTCAAGATCCCGTCGTCGGAGCTGCATGACCACAATGGGACGGTCAAAGCGATCGTGCTCGAAGGCACTCTGTGGGAATAGCGAAGAAACCTCGAAAAGGAAAACGTCAAAACGTCGAAAAGTCAAAACGATACTGTCTTGACGTTTCGACGTTTTGACTCTTAGAGCGTCCAACAAAACGAGTGTGGCACGGGTTTTCAACGCGTGGACCGCACCGGTTGGAAACCGGTGCCACAGGTTCTGTTAGAGGGTCTTGGACGTCTTCCTTCTTCATTCCTCGGCGACGGTGAAGTACGTCACGGCCAGTCCCTTCTTGCCGGTCTCTTTGTTCTTGACGCCTACGGCCAGCCCGTACGTGCCCGCGGGCAACGGGTCGATCGTTGAGACGATCTGCCCCGAGGGCAGCTCGCGGATGACGAAGTTGTGGCCGGGGTCGAGCAGCGAGTACTGGTGCGAGGCTTGGAAAGTTCCCTCCTCCGCCGCGAGCCCGTAGTATACCAGCGTGCCGTCCTCCGGTGCGACCCCCTTCCGTTCCAGGACGCAGTTGAAGTCCTTTGGGACTCCCAAGAGCGGCTCGTACACCTCGACGCGAAACGTCGGCGTCGAGCTTACCGGTTCGTCGATGACCCACTCCAACTGCCAGTTCCCCTCACGCTCGATGAAATGGCCTTCCCGCCCGTCGATGTAGACCCAGGCGGCGGGCCGATCCTGATCATCGAGGTCCGGCTCTCCGCGCCCGGCAAGCGTCGTCGGGTTGTTCTCCGCGGTGATCGCCCTGTGGGACGGATTCTCCGGACTGTCACCGACCGGCTGGGAAGCCGGCCCCACGACCGGCCCGCTGTTCTTGTCAGCCGGGTCGCAGCCCACCCAAACGGCCAGCGTGCACGCGATCAGCAGTGTATGAAACGCAACATTCCGCATGGCAACTCCTCCCTGGATGAACATCAGCCATACCGATCCGCGACCGTGTGGCGGTCGCCCCGCGCGGCGGTCGTCGGGCTGAACGGATCTCGGAGGCGGAACACTATTGCACACCACCTGGTCTGTCAAGCCGCTCCAGCCCCCAGAGCCCGGATTCCAGGGGCTGGACCGCCTGCCGAAAAAGGAGGCGATTCTGGCGGGGGTGCCCAAACCCAGTAGTCCCGGTACGCCAAGCTGGACCGCGATGGGACAACGTGTAAAGTAATGGACATGGCCTCGAAGCAGATCAGACGGCAGTTTCTCGACTTCTTCGCCGCAAAGGAGCACACGATTGTGGACTCGTCGCCGGTGGTCCCCCACGACGACCCCACCCTGCTGTTCACCAACGCGGGGATGAACCAGTTCAAGGACGTCTTCCTGGCCACCGGCTCGCGGTCCTACAAGCGGGCAGCCAATACCCAAAAGTGCATTCGGGCGGGCGGCAAGCACAACGACCTCGACGACGTCGGGCAGGATACCTACCACCACACCTTCTTCGAGATGCTGGGCAACTGGTCGTTCGGCGACTACTTCAAGAAGGAAGCCATCGCCTGGGCCTGGGAGCTGCTCACCGAGGTGTGGGGCATCGAGAAATCGCGGCTCCACGCCACCTACTTCGAGGGCGATAAGTCTGAAGGGCTCGAGCCGGACACCGAGGCGGCCCAGCTCTGGAGCACGGTCACCGACATCGACCCGTCACACATCCACCCCGGAGGCAAGAAGGACAACTTCTGGGAGATGGGCGAGACCGGCCCCTGCGGGCCCTGCAGCGAGATTCACGTCGACTTGACCCCGGACAAATCCGGTGCATCCCTGGTCAACGCCGGCGACGCCCGGGTGATCGAGCTGTGGAACCTGGTGTTCATCCAGTTCAACCGTGCTGCGGACGGCACCCTCTCTCCCCTGCCGGCCAAGCACGTCGACACCGGCATGGGCTTCGAGCGGCTCTGCGCAGTGCTGCTCGGCACCGAGCGGGGCAAGCTCGGGCAAACAAGCAACTACGACACCGACGTCTTTGCCCCGATCTTCAAAGCCATCCAAAAACGCACGGGGGCCCCGCCGTACGCGGGAACCCTACCGGATAATGAACCACAACCGAGACGCGACCGTGAGGGAGCGTGCGACGAACCGTGCGACGATCCGAACCGCGACCGTAAGGAAGCGTGCACGCCCGAGCAGGTCATGATCGACGTCTCCTACCGCGTCATCGCCGACCACGTGCGCTGTCTTGTTTTCGCCCTGACCGACGGAGCCTACCCCGACAACGAAGGCCGCGGCTACGTCCTGCGCCGCATCCTCCGCCGGGCGGTCCGCTACGGCCGGCAATACCTGAACATGCACCAACCCTTCCTCTGCGACCTCGTTAAACCGCTGGTAGACCTGATGGCCGACCCCTTCCCCGAACTCCGCACCGCCCACGGCCGCAAAAACGTCGAGCACGTCACGGAACTAATCCGCGATGAAGAAACGTCGTTCGGCCATACGTACGAACGCGGGATGAAACTCTGGTGGATTGAGGCAGGATACGCGCTCTGGAATCGCATCATCGAAGATGCACAGGAGGTGGCAAACTCCAGCGACAGGCTCAATCTTGATGCAATCTCCGGACGCCATGCGCCGATGTTCGCGGACGATCCCCCAGTGTTTGATTCAGACACGAACATAACGATTCGGCGCGGGCAGCAGAACATCGAGCGGTTCAGGCTCTCCGAGCTTACCAGGGAGCACACCCAGCGATACTGCTCACACCCACCAATCATCACCGGAGATGCAGCCTTCAAGCTCCATGACACTTATGGCTTTCCTGTCGACCTCACCAAGCAAATAGCTGAGGAACGGGGACTTACCGTCGACATCGGGGCGTACGAGCGATTGATGGAAAAGGCGCGGGAGAAGGCCAGGACCGCGGGCAAACCGGAATACCGGAGCTACATCCAGCACGATCGCGGAGTGCATGCCATCTTGGGGGCAACCAACGACGGGGCAAAGTATGAAGGTCTTACCTCTGTTGGTGAAGTCTTCGGGTGGGCTTTTGATAAGAAGCTGCGCAGCGAAAAAGACCTTCATGCCGGGCAGGAGGCAGGTCTCGTTCTGAAGGAAACGTGCTTCTATGCCGAGCAAGGCGGACAAGTCGGTGATACCGGGATCATCGAGACCGACACGGGTATGTTTGAGGTCCGTGATACGCAACTCGTCCAAGAAATGGTGGTTCACGCAGGAATCATGCGCGAGGGAACAATTACGCAGGGCCAGTCGGCTCGATGCTCGGTGCACCCCAATCGCCTTTGCACAATGAAGAACCACACCGCCACGCACTTGCTCAATTGGGCGCTGCGGGAAGTGCTGGGAGATCATATCCAGCAGAAGGGCTCGCTGGTTGATCCGGAGAAGACGCGGTTTGACTTCTCACATAACAAAGCTGTCAGCAACGATGAACTGAGTAGCATTGAATCGTTGGTCAACGAGAAGATCGCCGCCGAGTTCCCGGTCTACACGAAAGACGTGGACAAGAACGACGCGTTGAAGATCAACACTCTGCGGGCGGTGTTCGGAGAGACGTATCCGGACGAGGTCCGTGTGGTCTCCGCCGGGGCGGACATCGATGAGATGCTCGAGGCCCCCAAGGACGAAAAGTGGATGCAGTACGCCGTCGAGTTTTGCGGGGGGACTCATCTGAAGAACACCGAAGACGTAGAGGACTTCGTGCTCACCTCCGAAGAGGCTGTGGCCAAGGGCATCCGCCGCGTTGTTGGAGTCACCGGTGAGGCAGCCCGAAAAGCCAGGAAACGCGGCGCGGAGCTGCTGGCTGAGGCGGGAGCGCTGGCGGGCAAGCCGCCAGGCGAAGTGGTGGGCGGTGCCCACCCTACCGGAGAAAAGGTGGGCGGTGCCCACGCTACGGACTTCGGCGCCCGCTTGGCAGCCTTTCAGCAATCGGTCAACGACGCGGTCATTCCGATCAGCGTGCGCCACCGGCTTCGCGAGATGATCGGCGAGTTGCAGCAGGTCGCCAAGGAGGAGGGTAAGAAGGCCGCCGCGGCTTCGGGCGACGCGGTCAGAGACGAGGTGGCGTCACTACTGCAGTCAGCCGAAACGATCGCGGGAGTGACCGTGCTCGCCGGGGCGGTGCCGGCTGCTCCGCCGGACGCTCTGCGCGCGGCCATCGACTGGGTGCGCAACAAGACCGAAGCCTCCGCGGTCTTGTTAGCCACGGCTGACGCCGGCAAGGTGACCCTCATCGCCGGGATGAGCAAGGCTGTCGTGAAGAAGGGCATCAAAGCCGGCGACCTGATCAAAGAAATCGCCCCGCTGGTGGGAGGTCGAGGCGGCGGCAGGCCCGACATGGCCCAAGGCGGCGGCAACGATCCAACGGGCATCCCGCAAGCCGTGGACCGCGCCAAAGTGTGGATTAACCAACAACTCGCCGGAGGGAGGGAACACCCGTAACTGCTTCCGTACTGTCGCGTGTGGATCGGTTGCACGCTTCCTTACGGTCGCGTCTCGGTTGTACGCACGCCCCCGGGGAGAGATGTACGCCCGGTGGTGTCAGCGCTGCGCTCGGCGCGGACGGCGTCGAGGATGGGGGTTAGTGCGGCTGCGATGCTTTCGGCGATCACGGCGTTGCCCTCGGGGTTTACGTGGAAGTCGTCCATGAAGTACTTGATGTTCCCGTCGATGGCCCGCTCGGGGTCGGCGACGGCTACCCCGGTCTGCTCGGCGATCGAAAGAGTGGCCTGGCGCAGGGCGTCCATGGCGGCTGCCAGGCTGCCCTGGGTGATGCACGCACCGCTCGCCGTTTGAAAGCAGGTCCTTCGCATGGCCTTGCTGGTGACCTTGGCCAGGGCTTCAGCCGCCCCGGGGCGTCCGTAAACATGGGCCTGCGTGCTGAGAAGAACCTTGCAGCCGTCGGCTGCGCACATGCGGGTCAGGTACTGAAGGTTCTCGCGGTACGAGCGCAGGCTGGGAAAAGCCCCCAGGGGGACATCCACCTCCGGTTGAACGTCCGCGCGGGGGGGATAGGCCGGCGTCTGCGGTTTCGATCGCACGGAGCCGTAGAACATCCGGTCGACCGCGGTCCCCTCGCACACCAGTCGACACAGTCTCGTCGCCCGCAGCCATTTGCCGAGCGTGGGGGTGTGATCTGTGTTGTACCCGGCCAGCACCCTATACATCGGGCCCTGGTAGGAACCGTAGTCTCTTTCGAATTCCGGCTCGCCGCGACGCGGAAAGCTGCGGACGAGATCGTTGACTCCGTGCAGCACAATGACGACGTCGGGGTTGTAGTAGCGGATTTGCAGAGCGTAGTTGATAACGGTATGGGCGGTGGTATAGGTCGGTCTGCCGGCGTTGATGACCTCCACGTCGTAGCTGGCGACACGCATACCCTGCTCGAGCATGAAGGGCCAGGTCTCATCCGGCTCCAACTTGTGACCCCAGGTTGTCGAGCCTCCGAGGCAGATGACGCGAAACTCGGCGGTGCTCCTGCGCTCGTAGAGCCGCCCGCGGTACGCCCGGAGGTAGGTGCCGTCGTGCTCGATGCGGTCCACGTGCTGCAGGAAGGGGTGAAAGATGCGGGTTGACCCCCCAGGGGGTTTCGGCGATCGCTTCGGCGGGAAATCCAGGCAGCGCAGGGCCACTTCGACACCGACAAGGGTCACCAGGAGGACCACCGCGGTGAAGACAAACCGCCGCCCCGGTGAGAGCCGCGGAGGATCCTCGCTGAGCGTGGATCGCCTTCGCCAAAGCGCCCTTAGGAACACGCTGGTGCATAGAATGATAACGGCGTTGGCCGCCAGGGCGCCGAGGAACCACTTGACACTGTAACGCCCGAGTACTACCCGGCTCCATTCACTCTCCGTCAGCCAAAAACCCAGACAGAGGAAAACGCACGAGCCGAGCAGCAATGCTGTGACGATCAATCGAACCAGCGCCATAAGACCTCGCATAGCTGTGTTGCAAGCGGCCACAAGAAGCTATCAGTTATCAGTCGTCAGTCGTCGGATTCCGATGTTTCTGCGTTTCTATGTTTGTGCGTTTCTGCGTTTCTGCGTTTATCTGTTGGTCCGGTAGCTGTAAGACGTCCCGGGAGATCAAGTCCTTGAGGTCATCCCCCACCCACTCGGTCAGAAGTACAGCCCCGTCGCGGTTCAAGTGCAGCAGGTCGGAGTAGAGCATGTTGGGGTCGAGACCGGTGAAGCGATCGGGCTCGTAGCGCAGGACCGGGATACTGAGCCTCTCACCGAGCTGGGCCAGTTGTCGGTGATAGCGGTTGTTAGGTCCTTCCCCCGGAGAACCTTGAAGCGCCGCGAGGAGGGCAGGATGTTCCGGAGAGTCCAGGATGACCAGTTGCACGCCTGCGCCTTGGAGCCGCCGCACGTTGGCGACGAGTTCCCGCCAGCGCACACCGTCGACCTTCGCTTCGGCAAACCAACTGTGCCATAGGTCGTTGATACGGTGAGCCAGAGCGTCGGGCGCCATGGTGATGTGTTTCCTCTGGCTCTTAAAACCCCGGTCGCGGACCGGCGTGCTGGAGGCGGCGACTGAAACCGTCATGTGTTGCCACAAGACCTTCTCCGCCAGGAACATCGACATCAACGCCCTTTTGACCGGCACGATGCGCAGTCGATCCGTCAGGGTCATCGACCAGAGGGTTTCATCGTTGACCAGTTGCACCCCTCTGTTGTGACTGTCGTTAACGCTCCAGAATGAGACGCTGAGCAGCATTATGGGACGCGGGGGGAACCGCCTGGAAAACTCGCGATAGCTCGCCCAAACGGCGGCGCTCTCGCAGTTCTGCACTGCGATGTTGACCACTTCACTCAAAGGAACCCCAACGCGCTCTGCGAGGATGTCCGGGATGATGTGCCACTCCGCCCGCGAGTCCCCCGCGATCAGCAGGCCCGGCCGATCATGCCGGGTCAGGGCAAGCACCTTGTGACGCAGGCGGCTTGGGGCCACGGGGTGGGGGTATACAAACACAGCAACGACGAAATGGATCACGGCTACAATAAGGCACGCCGCCAATGCGCCTGACGGTACTTTAAGGCGAAGTACGGGCAGCGATCGAACACCCCACCGGCGCGCAATGGAGCGTTTATCCACCCGTATTGCCCCAGTCGCCGGTGGATCGACCAAGACTGGAGGCTCCAGGGCCCCGCAGTCCGCGCCGGCCAAGGCCCGCGGTTCGGGAAGGACTCTAGAACTGGAAGTAGATGAACTGTCTGTGTAAGCCGCCTTCATAGAAGACCAGTCCATAGAACATCACCACATACGCACATCCGCGAACAAGGGCGGGCATCCGCAGCAGAACGTTCAGGTCACCGCTGCGATGCTGGGCGATCTGCATCACAACCAGTGGCGCTGCAAAGCCCAGAAGAGTCCACATTCCCGTACCCGCCAGAGTGTTCGACCCGGCAATGAGCCACCACAGCCACGGTGTGGTAAGGGCCTGCAGCATGCTGCCTATCTGCCCGAGCGACTCCGCTCTGAAGATCAGCCAACCGAAGCACACCAGATGGAAGAACACGAACACGGCGATCCAGCGGGCCACCCGCCGGTTTCGCTCCGGCCAGTTGCCGGCCACCCGATCGATCCAAGGCATCATCGCCCGGTGAGCTATCAGAAGAGCACCGTGGTAGACCCCCCAGAGGACGAACGTCCAGGCGGCCCCGTGCCACAACCCGCCCAGCACCATCGTCAGTGCCAGGCTGATGCACGTTCTTCTGGGCCCCTTGCGGCTGCCGCCGAGAGGAATGTACAGATAGTCCCTAAGCCAGGTGGACAGGCTTATGTGCCATCGCCGCCAGAACTCCGCGGGATTGCTCGCGAAGTAGGGGAGGTTGAAATTCAACCTGATCTCGAACCCCATCATCTTGGCGCAGCCCCGGGCGATATCCGAATAGCCGGAGAAGTCGCAGTAGATCTGCAGGGCGAACGCATACATAGCAACCAGCACCGCTCCCCCCAACAGGTAGCGTCCACCGGCCTCGGGGTGCAGGGAATCGGTCAAGAAGACCTGATCGACCAGAATCGCCAGGTTGTCGGCGATGACCACCTTCTTGAACAACCCCCACAGGATCAGATAGCCGCCTTCGTAAACCTGCTCGAGGTTCAGCCGGCGAGGACGTGACACCTGGGGCAGAAACTCCCGGGCACGGACGATGGGCCCGGCAACGAGCTGTGGGAAAAACGCGACGAATACGGCGAAATCCAGCAGACTCTTGTGGGACCGAATCCGCCCTCGGTAGACGTCGATCGTGTAGCTGAGCGTCTGGAAGGTGTAGAACGAAATCCCCACCGGAAGCACGAGGTTGAGAAGCCTGGTCTCCATCGGCAAGCCGATGGTCTTCAGCAGGGATGCGGCGCTGCCGGCAAAGAAGTCGAAGTACTTGAAGAACCCCAGAATGCCCAGGTTGGCCGCCACCGAGAAAAGCAGAATTGCTTTCCGGGCACGCGGGGAGCAAGCGTGAGCCCCCTCTCGATTGTCGATTGTCGATTGTCGATTGTCGATTCGCTTGTCGAGCTCTCTTCCGCAGAGGTAGTCAATGATCGTCGAAAGCCAGATCAGCCCGAGGAACCGCCAGTCCCAACAGCCGTAAAAGAAGTAGCTGGCCATCAGCAGCACCGCGTTCTGCACTACCAGCCGGCGCGCACAGATCAGGTACAATGCGTACACGACGACAAAAAAGCCCCCGAAGGCGAAGCTGTTAAAGAGCATCCTCTACGGCTCCGTTCGCTGTGCGCGCACCCCGGCGGTTGTGCGAACGCACATCCAAGGGTATATCGGACGTTTGCGAGGGTCGATTGAGTGTCCCGCCGGAGCGGGTCGACTGGTTCGTGGCGGATCGGACATGGGAGTGGCATTATGACCGGCGACGGCAAAGTCAAACGCATCGGGGTCCTCACCGGCGGAGGCGACTGCCCGGGGCTGAACGCGGTCATCCGGGCGGTCACCAAATCAGCCATGACCCTTTACGGGCTCGAGGTCTTCGGCATCGCGGACGGCTTTTTGGGGTTGATCGAAGACCGCATTCGCCCGCTGGCATTCGACGACGTCTCGAACATTCTCGACCGCGGCGGGACGATCCTGGGCACTTCCAACAAGGCTGACCCCGCCCGGTATTGTGTCGGGCGCGAGGCCGACGGGAAGCCGATCTTCGAGGATGTGCGCGATCGGGTCATCGAGCATGCCCGCAAGCACCGGTTGGAGGTGGTGGTATGTATCGGCGGAGACGGGACGATGTCCGGTGCGTGGCAGCTCGTTGGGCGGGGTCTGTCCGTCGTCGGCATCCCAAAAACGATCGACAACGACCTGATGCACACGGAAGTCACCTTCGGGTTCGACACCGCAGTCTCGACCGCTGCGGAGGCTCTCGACCGCATTCGCACCACCGCGGCCAGCCACCACCGGGTAATGCTGGTGGAGATGATGGGCCGCAATGCCGGATGGCTGACCCTAAACGCCGCGGCTGCCGGCGGGGCGGACGTCGTGCTGATCCCCGAGATCGAATATGACCTCGAGGCGGTCTGCGAGCGCTGCCTCGAGCGCAGCCGGCGGCACAGGGCCTACACTCTGGTGGCAGTCTCTGAAGGGGCCAAACCCGCCGGTGGCAGCGTGGTGGTCGACCGGGTGGTGCACGAGTCACCGGATCCCATCCGTCTCGGCGGGGTGAGCGAGGTCTTGTGCGCCCAGATCGCCGAGCGCACCAAGCTTGAATGTCGGGCGACCATCCTGGGCCACGTCCAGCGCGGCGGCAAGCCCACCGCCCGCGATCGTGTTCTGGGAACGCAGTTCGGCCACTACGCCGTCGAGATGCTTATGAGCGGGCAGTACAACCGCATGGTGGCAATGCAAAGGGGGCGGCTCACCAGCGTACCCGTCAGTGAGGTTGCCGACCGGCAGCGACTCGTGCCCCTCGATGACCCGCTGGTCGCCGCTATGCGGGCGACCGGTGCCTCCTTCGGCGACTAGCCCGGATGATTCAGTGTGCCGTGAAAAGGCGCAGATCTTCAGTGGATGAGATTCCCACCCGGCAACTGGTCGCTCCAGCCGGTAGCAATCGGAGCAATCGAGGAGGTAACGAATCGGTTGAAGCCTTCGATGTAGAGGGTGGCCTTGGGCGACTCGGCGAGCATGCAGGCCGTAACGCGAGTGAACGCTGAGCAGGCCTCGAAAAGGGCAATGCGGAAGCCGACCCGCCTGAATTGCGGGGAAGGCCGCCGCCGCTGGCATCCAGCCTGGCCCGGGTTATAGGGTAGAGCGGCGCGATCCAGCGGTTCCGCCGGGGTAATGGCGACGGCATGCACGTAGATGGAGATCTGACGCAACACGGGAAGCCCGACACGGCGGAGGGGCGTGACCTCCAACCGGACGCCCGCGAGGGAGCACTGCGTGTAGCAGTGATTGGCCGGGCCGGGTCGGGTGGCGGAGAGGCCCGTATGAGCGAGGAACCGGGGTAATGCCTGGGGAGCAAAGGGGCCTTGGTTCAAGGTCAACGCAGGAAGTGGCGAGAGCTGGGAGATTGGTGTGAGCCTACGACCTCCAGATAAGGTTCAGAAGCTACAGGCGGCGTTGCACGCCAAAGCGAAGGGATCACCCACGTATCGCTTCTACGCCCTGTATGACAAGGTGTACCGCAAGGACATCTTGCT
>SDBU01000334.1_pt1 | contig 67094 bp, 129 predicted proteins | sample 2277071 | NCBI WGS metagenome assembly SDBU01 (sample SAMN10397929, study PRJNA504765) | marine sediment metagenome | isolation source: marine sediment core GS08_GC12, 126 cmbsf | place: Arctic Ocean: Gakkel Ridge, Loki's castle | collected 2008 | reverse complement strand
AACAGGTAAAAACCTCTCGTATACTTTACCACGTTTTGAACATTTGAAATCATATGTTGTCATTAATCCCTCAATCTATATCGGTATATACTTCCCACACATACTTTGCTTGGTCACTTACCTCTCTATTTAATTTAATAACTTTCTTACCTAAATAACCTATAATTATTAACGCTGTGCCAAACAGTATCAATAAAATTGAAATAAACAAATACCCTAATAATTCCATTTAATAAACTCCGCTAATTTTTCTAACTTTTCTTTAGATAACTTCGGTTTCTTACCGTCTGGGCTACACAATATAACAGGTAACTTTTTTAACAATTCTTCCTCAGTTAACGGTACAGTTCTTTTAGTTATCTTTTTCATTTTCTCTCCTGTGTAGAGGGTAGGACTTGAACCTACAAACCCCGTGGATTATAGTTTTACAGACTACTTGCTTATCCATTTTGCATACCCCTACAAATAATTATTGACCCCAGTCTTCATCAGCTTCCAGTGCCTTTACTAACACTACCGGGTTTAAACCTACAACCTCTTGTTCCAAACCGCAATCCGGGCACTCTACTATTTCATTTAGCTCAAGTTGATATCCCAGTGAATAATCAATTTTACCGTCACAAATTATACATTTCATTATATCTCCTAAGTTTTACTAATCCACCATAATACAAACACCCATAACACAAATAGTATTATAACCGCAATGGTATCATTCATTTATGTACTCATACCCCTTAATTAAACAGAGCACCCTAGACCGGTAAACCATTCCGAGATCAGCTATATCTGCTCTATCATATTGTATTGAACTAATTAACGTATCTTCACACCGTCCACCCCAATCATTGTTAAACTGAACCGCGTCCTTAAGTACCTCGACAATATCTAAATTCATATCTAAGCTCCATTCTTTATCGAGTAACTTAGTGAATGCAGCTATTTCTATATCGTGCATAGGTACATCCACGCCTCGATAAGTTCGCTCCCTGTTTATACCTCTACCAACTACTGTAATAGCCGGATAGCTAGGAATCGGGGGAATTTGTTTTCTGTACATTTTACGTACGTTAGTTAAGTCTAAAAACGTATCAGTCGCATTTACATAGCCTAATAACTTATTGTATATAAATTCTACTATACTTGACTGAGGGGTCTCTGTAACAGTAGAAGTAGCCGTTCGCCCAGTCGGTATATTCTCATGCGATAAAAACGTCATTGGTATAGTAGCTACCTGTATCATTTGGTTCTGTACTTCAAACGGAGTCTCGTAGACTTCACTTCCCCAGGTCATATCAAAAGCTAATGACTGTAATGTAGAAGTGCTATCTAAATTCTGAGCTTGAAGTACATTGACTATACCTACTACAATACTCTTTAACTGATTTAACGCTATCTCAGGGTTTAAACCCTTTGTGTAAACTTCAATACTTAGGTCACGTTGAATAACGTACTGACCTCCTGAACGCAGTTCTATTATGTTCTCTGTGTTCGGTAAAAGTGCAATAGTTGGAAATGTGGGTCTAGGAGCCATGATTCCTCTTTTTATGTGATCAGCCCCTATACTAACTCTATTATTCAAAAACACCTGCTTCAACTGGGTTAACAAATTTTTCATAGTCGTAGTAGCCATTTATCTACACCCTTGATTGTATTTTATTTTGGTATCTAAATATAGATTTATAATCATTAGAACACCTTTTATTCAAAGGTAAATGTAGATATTGGACACGCTATTCTAGATAACGTAATTTAAACTACTGTAATATAAACAATTTACATTCATTTGTCAAGTACTTTTTTACTTATTTAATAGCTATAAGCTATAAGTATAATAAAGCGAGCTAAAATATAGATAACTATTACAACTTTCCTATTTTTCTCATAAAATTCTCCCAGCGACGAATAATTATATGAACTTCCTCATTAACACCCTCTTCATCTGTAGTCCTGATAAACGGGATTACAGCCATTTTAGCTAACATCAATTCCATAAGCTCATGAAACGCACACTGTTCTACCATTTTGTCTGACATATCATCCTCGCCCCAATCCAGAGTTAAACCTACTGTAGCAGTTCGCCCAAATACATTAAACCTTATCCAAGCTAAACTCTCAGTCTCTTTATCATTATGTTCAAAGTCTATAGCCCACTCTTTTAAACCAAACTCATCTGCCCAGTAATAAAATTTTAATTTAAATAATTCAAATTGCTCTTTAGTTGTAATGTTATCTGTATTCATACCACCTCTCTTTGTTAATAAGGATACTCACCATCAGGCGATTGTTGAATAATTGAACTCTCATCAAACCCAATCGGATTTATTTTGTAAGGAATTGGAATACTAGTTGCGACTTGCCCCGAAAATTGTCCTATTTGAATCCCATCTGGTTCGAATGGTTTTTGCATTTTATTTAATATGCCCACGGCTTCTCGCCAAAGTCTAACAGCCTGCTCACTATCATTAGGCATTTCTTCATTGTATACACTATTCAGTATCATCGACGTAGCTATCTTAGTAGATAACATATTAATTAATGGATCCACGTCTATAATAGAGAAATAAAACTTATCGCCACTAGTTATGCTCCCAGTATTCTCCCAAGCTGCAGCTAATATAGTTACATCCCCGTTAGTAGAAGTCGTGTCAGTACCTGGAACCAACCCGGTACCTTGACTACCTTCTAGATAACTGTATAAACTAAATGTTTCTGTACTGGTAAAAGTGATCTTCCACACAGCAGTCCGAGGATCAACTGTAGTAGAGTTATTAACAAACACGGAACCCAGTCTAGGTGCAGTTACACTCTTGAGTCCATTACCTCTATCAGCTACAGGTAATGTAGCCCAGCTAACTGTCTCAAAACCTGTAGGTATAGAATAGAACCTTTGAAGATAACCATTAATTGTACTATCAGCTCTATATATATAAGTCTCTAGATTACCTGCATGCTTTACAATATCAGCCACATCCTGACTGGATTGATCTATAACTTCCGTAGCTATCTTCTCGTTCTCATTTATTATGTCTAAGAATGTGCTATATGAAGCCCGTTTACTTGTTTTTAATGTTGCCATTTTTTATTCACCTCTGTGAAAATCTAATATTTTCTGCTTTAAAGTTTCTTCGTTCTTTAACTCATCTTCCCAAATAATCAATGTATTAAATCCCCAATCCTTAAAATGATTCACCCTTATATCTTCGACTTCTTTTTTAGTTAAATTCAAATTCTCTTTCTTTGGTTTTGTATAATGCCAATACTCACCAAAAAGCTCTATAAGTTTCTTTTGACCGTTAATATTTAAAAAATCAGGATTCTTACCATCTATCCAAAATGAATAATCACCTGTAAATTTATATTCATTTGGAATAATGTGCTGAAGGAATTTAATTAATTGTGTCTCTTTTTTATTAGGTTTAGCAGCCATTGATTTCGCTAAATTCGCTAAAAACGTTTTATTCTCTTTGTACCGTTTTTTATTTAGTATACTCATTTTCTTTTTAGTTTCATCTGTATGTTTGTTACCCATATGTGATTTACTCAGACTCTCCCTATGTGAATCAGATAACTTTTTACCGGTAAGTGCTTTCCTTATTTTCTCCCTAGTTTCTTCTGTGACTATCCTACCCATACGTGATTTACTCATCTTTTCCTTAGTTTCGTCTGAGGCTTTCCTACCAGTTTTACCTCTACGATAAGGTCTCTCTCCTTTATGAGATTCACTCATCTGTTTCAACATATCTTCAGAATAACAATCCTTTAGCCCTTTATTCCAAGGTATCTGTCCTTTATGCCCCTCGCTAATCTTTTCCCTTGTTTCTGGTGAATGTACATATCCTTTCCTGCGTCCCATTACTCACCTTCCTGGATAATACGATCATTAGGGTCTGCTATTATCTCAATAGTATAATCAGAAAATGAAGTTGGGATCTGGAAAAACCGCCCCTGATCAGATTTAAACTCGAACGTCATGTTAAACATACCTACCCTGGAAGTATCCCCGGTTCTCCACTCGTACTCGGCTTGACCTCCACTAGCTGATACAATACGGGCTGGCTGTTCAAGCTTAATTATCTGCACGTCTGAGCTAACCAAATGAGTTGCCGGATTAGAACTAACAGCTGACTCACCATAATCAGTAGCGTTTGCCCAACCTAACTGAGCAGTAGTAATTGCATCAACCCCGCTAATAACAATAGAGCCGGATGTACCGGTAGTATCGGTCTCTAAATACAACCTATTAGCTACATTCGCAACTAAGGTACCACTTACTACACTATCTATAGCCGCGAACATATCTGTCACCAAGTGACTCATTAAATAATTCGTACTAGTACGGGTAGCCGCGAGAACAATCGCTTTGTCAGCACCACCGTCTACACTGAGTGTAAACGTGGCGTCACTTCCTATCACGAACACGTTATCACCCGTTCCTGCTACAACTGTAGAAGCAAAAACAGTGCCCTTCGTAGCTGTTATATCATAACCCCGAGTTACAGTAAAATGTACAGTTGAACCAGGTTCAGAAGTTGGCGTAGCTGTTATTAGCATTCGTTCGTGATTTACAACTGCTACGTCATTAGTCTCAACAATACTATATGAAGCAGCTGGTAACACTATAAATGTATCTGTAGTAGCTGCAACTGCTAATGCTAATGTAGTGGAAAACCAAAAAACTGTTTTAATTTTATAATCTGTGAGAGATAAATTTGATCCGCCCTGAGTTACTGTTATCTTAGCACTTGGGTCAGTACTGTGTCTCAACATAGTTCCTGTCGCCATTTTTCACCCTCCTATATCAATAGTTACACTTATATCTTCATGCCCATAACTTAAATTAATTTCGTCATGTCCATAATTTAAATTAGTAGCTTCATGTCCGTAACCTAAATTAGTTTCTTCGTGAGCTACTATTACATTTAATTCTATTATACTGTTCCCTCGACCTATCCACACGTCAGCACGGTCAATAGGTCGCAATTTATCCTCTGTACCGTTTAAAGCTAAATTGTATATCTCATCAACTGATTCACCTACGATAGTACCGCTAAGACTGTTAAGCACATCAGAACTGTAGTTATTTTTATGTGCTACAATCTGATAAGTTAATGAGCCAAAAAACACGAAATTATAATAACCAACAGTATCCGTAGTAGTAGAAGTTATTAACGCTCCGCTAGTACGATTATAACGACGCACATTAGCATCAGGTATATAGTTACCTTTATCATCGAGTACGTAGCCAAAAATACGTCTTGAATAAGCTGTAGTATCTGAAGCAGTTATATCCTCAGTACTGTAATTACCTTGATCATCCTTGGCGAATAAAGCTATATAATAAGTTGTATTTGCAATTAACCCGGTTATAGTCGTAGTTAATGTAGCTTTTGTACTCAATGTGCCATCATCGCTATCATCCCACAAAGTACCGCCTTTAGCCTGTGCCTCTTCTAATGAATTAGAGGAAAAATATAACTCGTAGGTATCAAAATTAGTTTCTACAACCGCGTTATTCCAAGTAGCTGTAAGTTGTACATCCTCTACACTTGATAAAGTTAAAGTTGTGCCTCCGGGGAAAGCTGGATTCTTAGTATCCAGGATGAAATTAGCACTCGTGTCGGACACTGAGGTATCACCGTCGTCTATAGTTACTTTAATATGAGAAGTCTGTAAATTAACTTCATCCGCGTCTATACCCGCATCCCATGTAACTGTTTTTGTAGCCGCAGTAGTTGTAACATCTACACTGCCAAAATCACCTTGCATTGTAGTTAACGTGACGTAAGTACTGCTGTCGTGATAGAACAATGTAGCTACTACGAACACATCATCGGGGTCACTGGCATCATATGTTATCGTGTATATCTCTGAACCGTCAGTCGGCACTGCAATAGCGGTAGAACTTATAGCCGGGGGTAAACTCGTGGTAGCCAACTGAGCAGTAGAGCCTATAGCCGACTCGGTAATATTATCACTAGGATTTCGAACTTTCGAATAAACTGTATAATTAACAGACTTAGTTAATGTAGTTATTGTTTTCGTACCCCACTCGGCTACTGTGCTCCAAACTTCTGTATTGCCCAATGTACCGTCACCTTGAACCCAACTATCGGTAGCTCCACCTGCAATATGTACAGCGTGGTCGAATACATCCGGGTTAATAGACGTGCTGTCGGTCGCGTTATTATTAACTACAACATCCATTGTACTATCAGTCGCATTAGCAAGCGTAGGTGCATCCGGAGCTGTGGGTACTATATAAATATTTGTATCAGTACTGGTAGTAGTGTTCCCGTAATCACCCGTGTGAACACAGCGAGTATCAATAAAGTCATTACCATCTACAGCAGCAAGAAAGTCACAACGTGTTAAACCCGGGGTTGTTGTATCTGTGGTACCAGCCGTGTCATTATAAGCTCCACTATTTATCTTAACACCAAAAACATTTGTATTTGGGTGTCCTTCAGTCCAGCTAACTGTTAGTGTACAAGCAGTATCTGTACTGGTAGGTGTAGAAGATATCGCTATACCAGACAAAATAACTGGATTCTTTGTATCAAACGTGCCTATAGTATCGGTATCTGTTATAATAGTATCTGCGACATTCCATGTATTGAAAACAGTACTACTTACATACGCATTAAAATTAGAGCCAGCTAATAATACAGAAGAAAAACTTGTACCATTTATTTTAGACGGTAAAGAAATCGCTAAATGTGCGGTTGAAGCAAAATCTACTACAGGAGGTGCGAAAATTGATGTATCAATTATACCCAGACCTCCTTGCCACCGAGCAGTGTGCAGTTGATATGTAGTTGCGGTATCCTGCCTAGACCAGAAAAAGTAACTCGCCGGGAACCCAATATTATCAGCTATTGTTGGTTGTTTATTATCGTTACCGGCAGTATCATCTGCAGTTACCTCGTATATCGTGTCTACAGCTAATTCCCTTGCATAAAGTATATTAAAACATGTATCATTATTCTGTCCAGACCACATAATAAATTCCTCATCAGAACTATCAAAAACAACAGCTGGGTGTTTCTGAAATCTATCAACTCCAACTGCCGTAGTTACAGTATCAATAGGATAACCACCAGTACTAAGAGCTCTAACTATATTGAAACTATCAAGATTAATATCCTCAAACTCCCAACCTATGCCGACTACATTATTACCCGAACTAACAGCTATACTAGGATTCCAACTCTGGTAAAACTCACTTTCAAGTGTAGTAATCGTATCAATAGCCCAAGTTACTCCAGAATCACTAGAGTAGGCGTGAAATATATTCCGTGAGTCACTGCCGTCATACTTACCCGCAATACCAACATGTATCGTATCAGCAGCATTAACAGCCATGCAAATACCACCACCATCAGCTAATGTCAGTATAGTATTTACAGCTTCAAACCCATCAGAAGAAACACCACAACAATAATCACCACTTGTGTAATAACCCAAATAAATATCACCGTTACTATCTACGCCACAAGAATATTTGTTCCCTGTATTAATTAAACCCGTATCCCACACTTCCCATGTATTACGGTCAGATGAATCTGTATTCTCAGCAATGGAAATACCGTTATCTACCTGATAAAAAGCAACTATAGAATTCTTTGGTGTTTGGACAGATATTTTTGCATCAGATGTACTTGAAGATAAATTAATATCTGAATCTGTGACAATGGTAGTAGTAGTGGGATCAATTACAACAGGGTAAGTTGCGTGACGTAACTGAGCTACATCAACCGATTCCAATGTAAGTATATAAAATTCGCCTACCTGTTCAAACTCGTAGTTATAATAATATAGATTACCTTTCTTGTCTAACGCGGTTGGACGCTCTATTTCAAATACACGTTTTTTACCCTTGAGTACATCTATACCCCCGTCTATGTTCTTATATAACTTTAAACCAGTGTCTAATTTGAGACTAAATCTAAACGAGAAAGGTGCACGAAGACTTTTAAGTATAATACTCTCTTTTAATTTACCATCAAAAACTTCATAATGTATGTCCGTATCACGTACACATTCTTCCCAAATATGTTTATTTTCTTTCGTATATAACTTAACTTTTTTATTACGTATAAATTTATTTAATACAGGGTGCTTAATAGAGTAAGGTTCGTTATCGAGTAGCTTCATGTTTATCCAAGTATCTTCTTTAACATTCTCAAAGCTGCAAAGGAACGGATTCTGTTCATCAGTTACGTCACCAAAATACGAGGTACTATTATTACCACTCGCTTTGTGGGTAAGTTCCCAGTTACGTTCTTTAGCAATTAGAACCTTACGTTTTTCCTTGAGCTTATTTATTATAGAAAACTTAGCCATTTAGTAACGCCACTCTTAGTTTATCGATTAACATTTTCGAATTACTTTTGCCGTTTACATATTCAAACCTGATTGAACATTTATTTAATTTATCTATCCCCTCAGTTGGGATAGCGTATGTTACTCCGTCTATAAGAACTAACGGGGTTGCTCCCGCTAATAATTTAATTCCTTTGAGAAGATCTGAATTACTTTGAAATTTTATCGTTTTTAAAGACATAAGTTACACCGCGATTTTTAGACATAGTTGTAATGGTTTAATTAGTTTAGCTCGCTTTTTATTATTCTCTGTCTTAGGCAGTAATCTTAAATTATCTAATGCCCAGCAACGTTTAAAATCTATGTGTTCCGGGATATCAAAATTAAAAGCTGATATTGGAATTACGTGATCAATTTGGAGAACACCAGATATATAATCACCCCAAGAATAACCAATAGGCATAGTAGATTCTAAATGAAAATTTAGTTCTTCAAGAGTAAAATCAACAAGAGATTTCCAAGTCCTACCATTTTTCACCCCTCTTTTTAAAGAATCATTAATCCCACACCTTACCCTATTATTCAACATGTATTTCAAATCACTCTTCTGTCTATCTTTACACGCTTTTTTACCGCCCTTCCAACCAGGGTTCTTCTCACCCATTAAACTTTTACTTATTCTCTCTTTAGTTTCTTTAGAACAGGCTATACCCTTATTCCAAGCTTTTCGTCCTTTACGAACCTCACTCATTTTTTTCTTGGATTCTTCAGTATGCTTTTTACCTCTCTGGAAGTCACCCATTTTTTTCCTTGTTTCATTACTTATATTCTTCTTAGCCTCGCTCATTTTTTTCTTGGATTCTTCAGTATGTTTACTACCCTTTTTGCTCTCGCTCATTTTCTTTTTAGATTCCTCAGAATGTTTAAAACCTTTTCTTGCTTCACTCATTTTTCTTTTAGATTCCTCAGAACGTTCCCTACCTTTCAACCCTTCACTTATCTTCTTACCTCTTTCTCTTCTCGTCTCATCACTCATATTAGCCCAAAACTCTCTTATCTTTTCCTTAGTTTCTTCAGTATGCTTTTTACCATACATTGAAGTCTCTTTGCCTCTTTTACCGTAATTTGGATTTTTACTTCCCTTACTCGACTCACTCATTTTTGTTTTTGCTTCTTTAGTGTGGGTTTTCCCATAATGTCCGTTCTTTTCACCTTTAGTGGCTACACTTATCTTTCTCTTCGTTTCTTCGGACAAACTTCCACCATAATTCCAGTTATTAATACCTTTATTCGCTTGCCCTATCTTTTTCTTCGTTTCTTCTGAATGTTTAAAACCTTTTTTAGGCATAAATTACCTCAATGTTTATCAATAAGGTGATTGGAGGAAGGGGTGATCGAAAAACAATGAGATATTAGCCCCTCCCGTGTTACTCGGACTGGCGTTCCGTATATAGAAATAAATTGGATTAGCCCTTAAATCGCCTGTGCTCGAAAAATATCTCGACCCGGCTGTAATTGAGACTGAAATTCCAGAGCCTCCACCATTTTCACTATTACGAACTTCCAGTGTACCGTCATTTGTTGCATTCCCCGGAAAACTAACAGCTACCTTCCGCAATACATTTCTAACTGAATCAGGTGGAGTGACGCGAATTAAATCTTGATTAGTATCCGATAAATTTAAACTGATAAAATAATTAACAACTAGATAAGATTTTTTAATATCCGCTATCCCGGCTCGGAAGTCAGTTGCGTACGCTATGAGAAAGTAATCAAACGGGGCAGCTACATCCGCACCTGTAGCTATCGAAAATCGGGCGTCGGATCCGGAAACCGTACTTGAGACTAACGCACCCGTATCCTTACGATATAACCTAACTACTGCACTCTGTATTCCCAATAATCCCGAAAAATTTAATATACGCCCAGTTACTGATTCACCCAAAATATCCTCCTACTTATTCAACAACGAATCTAACCTATTAACAGTACGATTTGACGACTCTGTAAAAGCATCCAATATTTGTTGGTGAGCGTCCATAAACTGCTGTTGACTTTTAGTATGCTCTGTTTTCAACCATTCTATCTCAACTATCACCGTGTCTACTTTAGTAGTATTGGAGTCGATCTGAGCTATAATGATCGTACTATTACTTATGACCCAATAGAACACAAACCCTATAACACCTACTATAGATAATATGGTTTTTATCCCAGCTGCTGTAGTCACCCAGTTGATACTATTTTTTATATGTTGTTTTGGAATGTTAGCCACCTAAATTTATTATGCCAGTTATACCCAATTCGGATAGTTACGGCGTAAAGGTTATTTACTCGGTTTACCGTTACCATTTTTCTTTATAGTTTCAACTTCCATACTGCTCAATGCTTGCTTGAGCTCCCGACGTCTAGCTAAAAAATCTGAAAGACCCCCGCTTCCGCGACTCACTGCCAGTCCTGTTAGAATTACTCCGATATTGGTAAGCTCCGTTCCTGTAATTTCGCTCAAGACGTCAAAACCTGACCGCCAGCACAAGAGGATTCCCACCCCAATGCTGAAAAGTGGCTTGCTGACATACTGTCCGAGCATAGCTTTTTTCGAAAAAATCTTATTAAAAATCTGTGTTGAAAACACAGCTTTAAGCCCGGATTCCACGACAAGCATATAGAAACCGAATGTAAACATGATTGTGTATGTGCCATCATCCATCTTTATTCACTTCCTTCTTTTTGTGTAAAATATACTCAAACCCAACTTTCGCTTGATAAAACAATTCATCATCATACCTACGGATACTAACCGTGGGAACCAAGTTAACCCGACTCCCGAACTTTATAGGCTTCTTTAAATCAAAAACTGTGCTAACCCGATTAATGCCTTTCGAATGACGTATCGAAAATAATTCCCCTTTTGCTTCCACTGTGATTAACATCGTAGGGTCTTTCCACTTCTTAAGCCCATAAGTTAAGCCGACTCGGACACCTTTCCAACTAGGATATAAAAACGAAAACTTCTGCCTATCAAATTTTTTTGCACTCTTTTTATAACTAGTAAAGTCAAAATATTTATATCCCAATACTACATCACTATTAGTATATTTTATCCCGTTCTCTCGTTCGTAAGCAACCACAACTTTACTGTTTCCATTTTTTATACCACTCATTATCTCATAATCATATACATGAATATTCTCTAAGTTAGCCGACCTAAGCGATAAACTAAATAACAACAATAACAATGAACTAAACATCGTACATATCCTCTATATCTTGAAGTAACACACGTTTGTTTTCCTCGCGTGTATACCCATTTCTACCCTTTTCAGTACTATATGGCTTCTCAATCTGCCGGGGAAATGGTTGTCTCATACCGCTCAACCATCTAGGTTTCTTGTTTTGAATACTTCTAGACTTTTTCATATAATTATCTTCATAATTTCAATTCGTTCATGTATTTTCTCCGCGGATTTTGCGTGATAAGCTTCAAGCTCTTTAACAACGTCATAACCTTCAATACCCTCAGTATCCTGTAAATCTATTCGTATACTATCCCTACTAAACCCATCATATATTATATGTATATTTTGACTAGCTCTGGATACTAAGTGTAAACCTTTATCACTATACGCATTCGCACCGACTAATGAGCTACCCCGAGCATATGTATCACCTATTCTACAACTATGTAAATGACCAAATATAACAAACTTTACATCGATACCTCTATCACTGTACTTTCCAACTATCTTCTGGACACCTTGCTCCAAATTACTACCTGTCAATAATTTCTGATGCCCGTGGAGTAGTAAAATATTCTGCCCGGCTACCTCGATTACCTGCTCTGAGGAATCATCTATAGCAGAAAACTCAATACCCTCGCAACCATTGAATAAATACTTTAAAAACTCGTGTACGTCGAAATCATAATTATCAGAAGTTATTATTTCCGAGTAACCTATATCCTTACCTTTACGACTCTCATTACCTGTAACAGAAGCTACTGTTATATTAAAATCTTTATTTAAATCTATTAACATTTGCTTAATTATGTGAACTGTTAATACCAGGGCTTTGCTTCGGTTAGTTGACTGGTTAAGCAGCTCATCAAGTCTGCGATCAGAATTAAGTATATCACCTGTCATAGCAAATAAAACATTTTTTACATTAAATAAATTAAAATACTGTTTAGTTTTAGTGATTAGTTTTTTGCAACGTCTTGAAAGTACGGTAAAATCAGCACGATTAATTGATAGCTCCACAAGTTCGTTAAAATGAGGATCCGCAAAATGTAGTATACCCGCGGCTCCACTATCTGTGCTATCATGGACTTGAGTATAATCAGATAGATCAAAATCTTTTAGTATTTTTATAAGTTCTTTGTTGTATGCTTCGAGTGCGTTACCTATTCTTGTATTATTTCTGAAGGTTGCTCTCTCTATACGATTTTTATCTCTAAATTTTTGACTTTGCTTAGCTAACCGTACAGTTTCTTGAACCTGTTCTTCATCAAGAACATTACTATTTTCATCCTGCAGTAGTTCATCAAGTACACCCCGTCTACGTTTTTCGCTCCGGTAGTAGCCTCGTACATTCTCACTGTTTAGCTCATCCAAATTATAAAATTCTTGTAACTTGGAAGATATTATTTTCCACTTCTTACCATCTTCTTTATACTCGTTAAGTAACTCAACTATTGTGTCAAAAATATCTTCGTACTCTCGCCATTTAGTCACATCGCCACCTTTTAGTTAATTTATGATTTAAACGCTTTGATTCTAAAGTTTACTATGTTGACGTTCTCTACGTTCCCGTATTGACCCGGGTCTCTAAAGTAACAGTTGAAAGTACTCGTTGAGCTCGTAATATCTGCACCATAATGACCTGTGCTTGAAGTAACATCCCACGCACTCGTCCAATTACCTGAAGTTGTTTTGAACTCCAAATGAACATTGTAAACGCCATCTGGACTTGCAAATGTATAAGCTACGTGCACATCTCCCTGTGAACCTGGAGCCTGAGCTGATAGTAATTGAGCTACACTGGTTATTGATATTGTTGCAGCCATTAATTATCCTCTAACCAACCATCTATACCTGCTGATACAACCCCACTTCCGCCAATTGCAGCTGCCCTTACTTCAATTTTTGTTCCAGCTTCAAATTTCAATGGTATTGTATAATTATGAGTAAAGTGAGAATTTATTGTAACGTTAATGAATTTCATTTGGAACACCTCTGCTTTCTTTGCCGCATATAAACGGGTAGTCGTCTTTTTCCCTGCATCCTCTGCTCCGTACAATCTTGTCATAAAAAACCTCTTCCCAATTGGAACCCAATAAATAGCCATACTAGTTTGATTGTCGCCTATTTCAACACGAGCGATAGTTGTATCTTCTGCGTTGTTTGTAACACTTATAATCCCGTGATTTTTACCATCATTACCGGTACTATCTGAGGTCAAACATCTTACTCTGTAAACAAATATCATAGCTATACTTGTTGAGCAAACTGACGTTCCATTTAATCCAACAGTATCAATAACTATTGTAGTATCAGCACCTAAACCTTGAATCTCAATTGTATTAATACCCGTCTGCCCGCTATCATCAATAGCAGAAGTAGAAGAGAGGTGTAATATCTGTGCTTCGGATAACCACTGATAATTAGCACTGCCAGTCCATATAGTCTCCTCCTCACTGCCAACAGCTTCATTATAACCAAATTTATGGAGAGGGTCATGGTTTGGTATAATACCTTCGCCTATAGCTTCTAAATACGTTTGGTTTAGGACACGTATTACACCATCTATTATCTTAGGGAAAATCGGATTGCCGTTAGAGTCTTTAATATATACATAACTAGCACCAGACACAGCAGCTAGGCTTAAAAAAGCACCTAATAATAATATAACAATAAAGTTACTTAAATTTTTGATAGTACCATCCCCTATTTCATTTTTATAAATTTATTTGTTCCATCTGGTAATCTGATAACACCTGAATCACTAAGAACACTATTTATTGAAGCCTCTACCTCAGTTTTTTTTTCAGTTAAAGCCATTGAATCAGCTAATGTCCCTGCTGTAACTCCTGGACCAGCAACTCCTGATGTTCTTGCTGTATCTGCAAAATCAGCTATTATTTCACCAAATTTAAAAACTTGATAAGTATCTACTACAGCATTAAATAAATTCTTTGTATATACCTTTATTCCTACAAATCCCTTACGGACAAAAAGAGATTCAGCATCAAAATCTGATAACGCGTGAAAAACTCTTGTCAATTCCCTGCTATCAGGATAATTTCCTCCAGCATTGAAATAAGTTCCATCATCAATTTGAACAGCTATTGTATTAGTCTCGTCTCCACTTGCATTATTATTAACCGAATCTATTTTTACTACACTCGAATTTGTTCCTATTGTATCACCAAATGAAATAAACGCTACTTGTAGTAGTGGTACTGTATAATCAATCACTATTTCCGGTTCCGCTCCTGAAGAATCAGAAGAAAGCCAGTACGCATTTGCAGTTCTGGTTACATCGTTAAGACCTCTTATCATAATACCATTATTAGCATAAACAGAATCAACTCCTACTAATAACCTCGTTGTATTAGTAATATCAAGAGTATCTAAAGCACCCAAACCCTTGGTTGTACCTCCTATATTAAAATTTGTATCAGCAGGAGCATAATATATATCACTTACATTCGTAGCACCAGAAGTTCCCCAAGTGCTATCTGTCTCAGGAATATTATATGTAGCTTGAGTTTCATCAAAAGCTCTTTTCAGAATATACGATGTCATTGAATCAACAGATACTTCAGTATTAGTTCCCCTGTTTGTCATATATAAAAATGCCGATGTTATTACAGCATTAGCTGGTATTGAATCTGTTAATGCTGAAAACTTTATCAATGGTCGCATAGTAAATACAGCTGCACCTGATGAAGCATTAAGGAATTGAGTATTATAATTATCAGTTGGTAGATTGCTTTGCATATAGCAATCAATTCCATCCGCTTCGGTCGGTGACCAAGTCCAAATTGGGTCAACATCAAAACCATCCGTACTGTCTATTGCATCAATTGTAATTTCAAGTTGATTTTTCCATAACTTTACTTTACTTTTATTTTTTATATTTTTATCTTTATCAAAAATAGTCATCCCCCAATTACGAAGTATAACCTTGTTTTCTTTTACAAACTTAATACTATCTCCGTCAATCACCATATCCCAATCATCTGGAATATAATATTTTATTTTAAATTTCTTAGTACGAACTTTATATTTTTCTTCAAATGCAGAACCACTACCTATTTTGGTTACTGTATAATTTTCTTTTCCTTCAATTAACCACTTTATTTCACCATGACTACTTTTATTTATAAGAGTATCATTATTCGTAAGTATCTGATAAGAAGCAGCAATCCTCTTTCTAAATTGATATTTATTGTTTCCTAAATTTCTATTGCTGGAATTATTATAAGTATAAATAAGTGTACGTTTCTGCTCAGATATTTTTGCCGCTACAGGTCTAACACCGTAGATTAAATATCCATAAAAGATAAATACTACTACAATTGTTAATAATTTAATAATATTCTTCATATTCTTCCTATTGTATTATAATTGTTCCATCAGAACTAAATTTAATTCTTGTTGCTGTTAATGGTGTTCCTACAGTAATTATAGCTGATGGACTTCCAGCCGGTGTACTCTGGCTCATTCGTCCAGATACTTCTGATAAATATATATCTAATCCTGGCACCCAATTCCAACTCGAACTGTCCACAACACAAAAGCTATAAACCTCACCTGTATTGCCGGATGCTATGTCTATACGAACCATGCCGATAATATTTATTTTTGACGTATCATCTGCATCTGCCTTGAACATCGTAGCTCCGCCTGAAGGGATTTGAACTATGTCGTTTGCTTTGAGATTCTCCCCTGCGGTGAAACTGAATATTCCGGTTGCTGGGTCGAATCGATCTTGTTTCGTCTGGAATAGATTGTGGATTGCGGGGTTGTTGTAATGGTCTTGTATTTCGTCAGTAGAGAATAATCTTGTATATAATCTGAATTCATCCACTAAACCTGTAAATCTACCTAATTCAATTATATCAATAATTATCTCTCCTGATACACTGGCAATACTGACAGAAGTATGGATTAAAACATCATTTAAATAAACTTTAAACACACCATCTCTATCAAAATTTACAACCACATGATTCCAATCATTAAATGTTAATGGAATTGTTGTACTTTGGGCAACAGTATTAAAGGCATTATCCCTGATTCTAATTTCCATTGTTCCATTAGCATTTAAATATATATAATATCTGGCACTTGTTAACAAGCGAGCCTCAAAAATATAGTTATTACCAACAATTGGATATACCCAAGTCTCTATAGCAAAATCTCCTGTCCCTACATACAATGTCGTATCTCCTGGAATAGTTACGCTTGTGGCTCCATTAGTACTAATTGCATGCAATCCAACAACTGCACTATCCCCTCCAACTTGTTTAGTTCCACTATTAGTGCCATCATTCCCAAAACCTGAATAATCATAAAATGTACTCGTATCACTATTTGCAGTTCCCGGAATGTATAATACAAGTTCATTGTCGTTGATTGCATCTACTTTAATAGTATCAGTCCATACCGTATTAAAATTTGCTTTATAAGCACTATCTATTTTACTACGAGACCATACACTATCTGAATCTAAAAAACCGCTTGGGTCGTCAAAGCTACCTAATACGTTAGCTGTGTCATTACCAGCTGAGCCAGCTCCGGTTATGGGGACACCTTTTAAGTATATTTCCCCGCCTACATTGATTGTATCAGGGAATGTGACTCTGCCTGCTCCTCCGGATGCTGTATCTGCGTTTGCGAATATACTGTCTATATTAGCTCTGTTCAACGTGATTACCTTTTTAGCCCGTTGAGCGAATGAGCTTGAGAAGCAAAACACTAATAATATAATTATAGGTACTAATTTTTTCATATTTATCCTAGTAATTGTATCTAATTCCCACGTTTATATTGCTCAACCCGAACGGATTGCCGGATCGGATCCAGAAGAACGTAGTTGTTGTTTCTATCGTTTGACCCGATGATTCAGCGTAAAACTCGCCATTAGAGAAGGTTATAACAATTTCGTCACCCAATCCGTTAGCCTGATTCCCAACAACGATTGTGGCTGATCCTGATGCGGGAGTTAAACTAGTTACTGAGACCTTGGTTATCGTTATATTTTGCGGATCCACCAGCTCAATTTTTAGCAAATCTTGATCCTCATCCACCACGTCGTTCGCAATAAAATAGTTAGAAATGAGATGTAATGTTGCCATTTTTATCTACAACCTATTTTAATAATAAAAAACCATACCGTACCTCAACATAACTTAACCCAACATAACTGAACTCAACGCAACTAACCTCATTTTATACCTAGAACAATTTTGATGCTATACTTTGATGTATCAGCCGCTGCCCCCGCAAGCCATGGTATCGTATCACAAACAACAATAATTCTACCATAACGAGCTGAGGGAATAACCCAATCATCATAATACCATTTACCCGGTATAGAATTATTTTCAATAAACGAGAATATAGAATCAGTTTCCGTCTTGCTAGCCCAGTTACCCAATGAATCCGCTATCTGTAAATCAACACGTAAAATCGCAGGCATTTTACCCCCGGTTTCACCATTTGACGTATCCATAATAGCAAATATAGTTCCATCACCCGTTAGGTTGTATAAAGAAAAAGCTGCTGATGTATCCCTAACACTACTGTTAGCGGAATCCATATTAGAACCGTCAAGTACTTTAGTGTAAACAGTATCTAATGAAGTATACTGGTAACCTACTTGACCCGACACGGCAATACTACACCCGAAGGTATATAACAATACACTGAGTAAAACAAAATATTTATTCATATTGCTCCCTATTCGATTATCAAGTAATTGTACCAAGTTGTATCTGCTACCCTGGCTTCATTCAGATTTATAATAAATACATTATCCCCTGCACTGTTGGTATCCACACTCATAAGGAATATTGTAGAATCCTCGTCTCCACTTGCCAACGCGATGTCACTGAATATATTCACAAAACACAAACTTCTATCACTGGTTGAAACATCTCTTATAGTTATACCAGATACATCAATAGTATCAAAATCCACGTTAGGTGGGAAAAAGTTGATACCACTAGCTATACCAGCACCTATTTTATCATTAAACGTAAATCCGCCAGTGGTTGTAAAAGACGCTGCCCCTATGTTCCATGTACCGCTAATTACGTTTGAAAGAGTGTCGCCACTCGAACCCGTTATTTCAGGGGTCTCACTGAGTACCACCCTACCATAGTTAGTAGCAGCACCATATAGCAAACTAGCAAACAAAATAACCGGCAGCAAAGGGTACATACACTTTATAAATTTTACCATTACTACCTCCTTATTCCATTATTAAATAGTTATACCATAATGTGTCCTCACCTTTAGCTTTTAACGGTGCTATCTCAAAGCTTAGGATAAATATATTGGCACCCGAAGCATTTGTATCCACACTTACTACATATATCAGTGAATCCTCAGATCCAGATATTGAGGGAACATCCCTAAATAATGTTATAAAACATAAAGTTCTATCCCCGGCTCCTGCATCGTTTATAGTTATACCAGATACATCTATAGAATCAGCTGTTAATGCAACACCAACATGGTTAATGCCGCTGACAATACCGGCGTCTATTTTATCGTTGAGTGAAATTCCCCCAGTAGTTGCGAGATCAGCACCCCCAAAATCCCAAGTGCCAGCAGTTGAGTTTGAAAGACTATCACCGCTAGAACCAATTATCTCAGGAGTTTCACTAAGGACTAACCTACCGAAATTAGTTTTAGCAGCAATAAGTAAAACCAACACAAGAATAGGTAGCAAAGGTCGTACCCATTTAAACAATTTATTTTTCACCGTTAACCTCCCGGTTTATTCTTTTAAAATTTATTTCTACCGTCACCTTGAAAACACACTTAAAGGGATAGCTTAAACTATCCCTTTAAGTTATTTATATGTAACCAATTAGCTTATGCCTGTCCGCCTCTGACAATATACTTGTAATCTGTGTGACCGCAGCCTCCGTGAAAACTAAATCTTATACGCCAGATTATGTTATTAGTCAAAGCTTCCATCGCAGTCGAAGCAGCCATTTCACTCTTAGGTTTAAATGTCCATAACCAAGCTAACTGTTTCTGAAAATCTCCAACGTAGTAGTAATAATCCTGAGCTAAGAACGGAGAAGTAATAACGCCACCAGGGAGTACTGACTGCCAGAACTGCCCACCTTCTGCTCTATTACCGGTATCAAACTGACCTTTGGAATTAAACAACTGCCAAGCCTGGAACTGTATTCTCCTCGGAGCAACTATAGCTTTAGGGTCAACCGTAATCTTGTCACCTTTTTCATCTACAAATTCATCAAATAACTTCCAAATCGCATTTATCCCATTAGTGCTTATAGCACCGGAACTGTCTGTAATATCGATATTATCATTAGTTTGTCCGTCTAACCCTGTTACAGCGGAATGATCATTATTATAATGGTCACCTATAGTAATTTTAGTACCGTTGGCAACATGACGTTCAAGTGTACTCGTGGTTTCACCCAATTTAGTTACAGGGAGCACTTCCAAGGTCTGCATAATAGTTTGATTACGCAGTAACCCGCCTTTTTCTCCGGAATCCTTTGCCCATTTAGGTAATTGTCCTAACCGATCCTCATATAATGCCTCTATTGTAAACGAGAACATTTCACCAAAATCGTCAGTACGTATAGTAACCTTTTTCTCACCAATGTGTTTCTCCTCGTAACGAGTACCTTCGGGTCTATTCTCAAACCCACCTGCCATGGTATGACCAGGGATAGTATCTCTGGTCGTACTCTTAGAAGTAGACTCAGTAACTAACTTTCCCACTTCACCGGTAGCAGTCTCGTAACTCTGAATTACCGTGAAACCTACGACTGTTTTAGTCATAATAGGGAACGCAGAAGCTCCCATTGCCTCGGTAACCCCGTCTAAACCGTATGTTTCAGTATACTCAATAAGGGGTATGCCGTCTGTAGCCAGTTCAACAGCAATGCGGTCAAAATCAAAATCATCGATCGTTAACTCGCCTTTACGCAAAGATTCCTTAATATCTCGTTCAAGGATTCTGTTTCTCTCAAATGGGCTGTTAGTCGAAGCTTCTACACTCTCAACTAAACTTTTTATTTCGCCTCTTTCGAACATTTATTAACACCTCCAAAAATTTATGTAACTATTTCAAAATAACCTAATGCTGTTACCGCTCTGATCGTGTATGGATCAACCATGAATAAACCAGTAGCATCAGCAACTATACTTTCACTAAAACAATGAACTATCGCCTCGGTAGCAGTATTCTCAAAACTCCATGAAGTACCATTCGCACCTGTAGCCCAAGCAGCAGCTTCACCGAAATAAATAGTAGACTCACCTGTATTAAGAGGAACCCGTATTATTGCTTTTATGGTAATCTCCACCTTGGAAACAGCGTCTACCGCACCGTCAATCGTACTTAAAGATACACCTATAAAATCGCTCTTATCAGCATCAGCTACAACATCAATTGCACCAGCACCGGAATCATCGTCAACTAAATCACCATAAGAGAAAGAATCAGTTGATGTTCCTCTGGATAATTGCAAAGTACCCATTAACGTGGCGTCATACCACGCAATCTCTATATTACTTACATTTACAGCCATTATTTAACACCTCCAAAAATTTATGAAACTAATTCGAAGTAACCTAATACAGTTACCGCTCTTATACTATATGGGTCAACCGTGAATCTGCCAGCAGCACCAGCTACAACACTCTCATCAAAACAGTGGACTATACCTTCACTAGCAGAGTTGTTAAGAGTCCACGAGGTACCATTTCCACCAGTAGCAAAAATTGCAGCTTCACCGAAATAAATTGTAGTCTGACCTGAAGCTAACGGAACCTTTATAATAGCCTTTATACCTACAAGTACCTTAGAATCAGTATCTTTAGCTCCGTCAAGTGTGCTTAAAGATACACCTAAAAACTGGCTTTTATCCGCAGACGCGACAACATCGCAAGTACCGGCATAGCTGCCATCAGCAGAACTGTCGCTAACTAAATCACCAAACGAAAAAGAGTCAGACGTACTACGTCTACTCAACTGGACTAAACCCATTAAGGTGCTATCATACCACGCAATCTCTATATTACTTACATTTACAGCCATTATTTAACACCTCCTATGCTTTTAAAATATTAACCAGTTTATCCCTACTGTACTCTTCAGTCACTTTGTCGTCGTTTTCTAAATCAGCCAACGTCTTACCGAAGCCACTCTTTTTAGCAGCCTTGACTGCAAATACTTTAAGCTCTTCAAGTGCTTTATCTAACTCGTCCTTATCCATCTTTTTGAGCACGTCTAAATGAGACGGGACTATAAGATCTTTATTAATCTTGTTCTCAGATATGTAAGTCACTATCTTGGCAGTATTGGCGATAACTTTCTCAGCTTCTTTAAGCGTAGCAATTTCAGTTTTCCCCTCATCAACATCCTTTACAAGTTTGGATATCTTCGTGTCCTTCTCTTTTAACGCGGCAGTATAAGCCTCGTCGTTACTTTTAATTGTACCTTCAACAGCTTTTTTAGCCTGTTTATCAGCTTCATTCAGAACACCTACATTACCGGCTTGCTTTAACTCGTCGAAAGTAGCCTTTTTTAGTACTTCTAACAGTTCCTTTGCTTCCATTGAACTCTCACCTCTTCTATTGTTAATTATTGATTCATAACTATTTTTAATATCTTCTAAACTTAACCCCATTAAATAACCCTTGAGTAAATCTAGTACTTCAGACATGGCAGAACGTTTTTCCTCATCGGACATATTTTCGTCATCGATAATACTGTATTTTATTAAATCCTCTGCTATGTAGAAAACTTTATAGAACTCGGATGTTGCCCTACCTTTGTCAAATATTTGCTTGTATGTTTTATGTGCTTCGAATAACTTACATATTTTATCGCTCACTTTGTTGTCTCCTTTGGTTGCTTGCTCAGCTAGGTTGCAGAATGCGGTTGTGAATATTTTGTTCTCGGCTATCCCGATTGCTACGCCTCCTGCAGAAGCCTCTGAGACGAAGTCTGAAGACGAAAGCCAAACCCACTCATCTACTATATTGCATTCTTTTGCATTCTTAGTGCCCCTCTTTGATTTAACGTATGCATCGATAGATACACCAATTTGATCGGGGTGTTTGCGTATTTCTTCATAAATCCAGCTGTTCTGGTTCTGGCATATGTCAGCTTTTACATAGGCACCCCCATCACTAAACCAAGCTTCCGTAACAGTGGCAGCCCAGTCTTGAAGCCCGCGAGGTTCTCCCCTTTTTGCAGCTTCTCTAGATTGATGATTTAAATACATTTTGTTTCTAGACTGTAAATGTGGAATTAATTCTTCTATTATCTTTCCAGAATAGTAGTTGCCGTTTTTGGAGATTCCGTCATGCTTCGAGTTCTCACCTTGTATGATACGTAAACTTATAGACTTAGCTTCATCATCAAACTTAGCTTCAGCCAAATTAAAATCAAAAGTCTCATAAAGCCATTTATCCCCATCTGTTTTATTATTATAATAACGAGAATTAACCATCTCAACAGCAAACTTACCATAATCAGTTTCTATCTCAATAACACCGCTCTCACATAAATGAATAATACTATTTGTAGAGCCAACCCAATGTTCAAAGTCATCCCCTAAACCCTCGGTAACAACTGAATCATTTAAATTAAGTATAGAATCCCCTTTGTACTGCTCAAACACACCAGAGAACTTATTTTCATCCACCCATTTCCTAGCCTGCTCTCCAGTAAACTTAGATTCATTAAATCTAATAGCCTGTATCTCTGAGTCTCCGTCATCTTTTATCCCAGAAACTGTATCAATACCTGTACCCAATTTATCTTTCGTATATAAAAAACTTTTGAACTTCAAATGAACCCTCCTTAAACGAAAAAGAGCTCATAGTAAATCTGGTTAAAAATTTACTATGAGCTCTCAATACGGCGTAGATGATACTCGTAGATAAAATTTGTCTTTAATTAAAAATAAACAATATGTTAAAAAGTATACCTTTAATATACAAAAGGAATCCTCACTATGCAAGCTTTTTTTTCATTCACACCCAACTATTTTCAAAATTAAGAACTTACAGGTAGTATTTTGTTACTTTTACTGCAATTTTCACTTCTTGTCAATATCTGTAAGTTCGATAAAGCCCAGCATTGCTTAAATTCTGGATCCTCCGAATTAGAAAAATCAAAGGAATCAATAGGAAGTATATGATCAATAGCAAGTTCAGTTCCAATTTTAGTGAAGTCCTCCCAAGAATAGTTATCCGGTAAGGTTGATTTAAGTCTCACTATCAAATCATCTAACGTAAAATCAACAAGCTCCTCCCAGTGCTTATGATTTTTAGCTCCCTTTTTTAAAGAGTGGTAAATTCCGGTGCTCATTCTATGGCTCAACACAACTGTCAGTGAGTTTTTCCTACGCTTTTTTTGGCTCATTCTATTAGACTCTTTATTAGCAGCCAATAATTCCGGATCCGCTTTTATTTTCTCGTATCGAATTTTTTTATACACCCTAATTCTATCTCTATGTCTCTCGTTATACAACTTAAATTTATCTTTATTTTCCTCATAGTACTCTCTAGCTGCTCGATCCAATACTACCTTATTTTCCTTATAATACAATACTCGTTTTTTAAGTAATCTTTCCTTATTCCTGCTATAATAAGCATCAGCCTTCTCTTTCGCTCTTTCTTTATTTTCCTCATGGTATACCTTACTTTTTCTCTGCCGCTCAGATAACAACACAGGGTCATTGTTTATCTTCTCTCTCCGTCTTTTATCATACTCTCTATGCCATGCTTTCTTCCTAGCCAAACGCTCCGCTTCATCTAATAGTTTATTCTTACCCAACCTACTCCTCCTCCTCATAACTGTCATCCAGCCGAATACTCACATTATCGTAGCTAATCGATTTAATCTCCAAACCATTTAACCGAATAACAAAGTCCCCATAGAAGCAACAAGAATTATACTCATCGAGCAACCGCATTAACACCTTATAGACAGGTATACCTTTCCTATCAAGCTCCCCAGCCTTATCAAGCTTCTCAATTAACTGAACAACTATCTTAGCGTTTGTCATCCGGCTCCTTAATATTAACTAGTTTTGTAATCATGCCATCGTTATCAAACCACACTTCACCTCTAGTCACCTTTTTTGATGAGAGAATTTTAAATTCATATTTACCCATTGTAACTATCTTATCATTTACCATTATTACCTTAAATTAATTCAATATCACTTTCAACTTCATTTCCCCATACATCCCAGCCTTCAGTCTTCTCACGAGCGAACAGTTCTATACGAGGTGAGTCACTAACTGATTCTATTAACTGTCTAAAAAACCCGGGTTTTTTACTGTGCTTCATTTGCCTTTTTTTATTCCACCAAGTAGAATCCACCCTATCTTTTATGGGCATCTTACCTTTTCTACCGAGTATTAAAAATTCAGTAGTAGGGCAAAATATACCTCCTTGACCAGTACCCATCGGTGTTTTACACCACGTCAATGTTTGGCAGTATTTAAACCCCCAGCAATTTATAATGCCAAAAGAATATGGTAAATATTTTTGTGTTACCCATAAATACAATTCACAATTTTCGTCAACTAATTTATTAATAGGTAAATTCGTTATTTCTTTAAGAGTCATACTTTCGTAAGGTAATGGTGTCGGCTCTTCTTGGTACTTTTTTAAAAGACACTTACTACTTCCTTTTCCCCATTTCCCATATTTCCACGGCGGGTCTAAATATATTACTTTGTACTTCTTCATCCCTCATCCTCCGGGTAATCTTCTTCGTCAGCTTCATTTTTATCAGCACTAACAAACAACCTACTCAACCTATTAAGTTCAAGTTTATGTTTAATATCACAAATTAGCCTATACGCTTTATCCTCATTAAGTTTAAACACGCCTTTGTCACTAACAGTCTCCCCGGCTAAATCAACTGTTTCGTCGCGTAGTAATAAAATAGTAACCCCATAAACAATATCATCGGGTTTCTTCTGGTTCATTAACATATTAGCTTCAACCATAATTACTCCTTTCAGTTTATTTTTGTAGTCGGTACGGGAATTGAACCCATGTTGAAAATCTGTTATCCTAGCCAATTAGATGAACCGACCGTTGATTTAAATCAAATCACCTAATTTATCTTCATTATAATTATAAATAGTACCACATTCATAACAAGAGAAATCAATATTTATTTCTAAACATTCCCTAAATTTATGAATAAAGGGCTCAACTGACATTTCAAATTCATTCAAATTAATTTTACTTTTACATTTTGAACATAAAATATAAGTTTTTTTCACTCTGTTTTCTCCTTGATCCACGAATAGGAATCGAACCTATAACCTACTGATTAACAGCCAGCTACTCTACCAATTGAGCTACCGTGGAAAGGTTACAAAAGACGGATTTGCCACCATTAAATAAATACAACCAAAATCTGTTAACCCAACGATCGATGTAGCTCGCACCGTGACCGGTTTAGTAGTCACACCGTGTTGATTATTACTGCCTTTTAAATTTTTAACACAATTAACACTCATTTTTAATATATCTTCATACTCATAATTACAGTAAAGTTCTCCCTTATTAATACTTTTATCAGCTATAGTCTCCATAGTATTATTAAATGACTTTTTAAAACACATCAGAGCTTTTTTATATTCAAGTGTTTTATAAAAATACCTCCCCGCTGTTATAAACGGGGATAATTTTTCAGGGTGTTCACCACAATTAATTAAATAGCTTTCCCATAAAACTTTATCCATACTATCCCTTTTGCTCTTTCGAATATCCTCAAACGGTATATCTTCTTCAACTATATCATCTACCATAGGTACATAGTTATTAAAAAGCCATTCTATAAATGGAATATAATGATTAGCTAAAAAACCTTGATATTTATCCGGGTCTTTTTTAATTTCTGCTAATCTAAGAGACATTCTGTCTACCGTATCAGCAGAGTCTTCAGGATCAATAAAATCGCCAAGAGAACCAACCATATAAGTTTTCTCGTAGTTCCAACTCATCGTACCTCCCTTTTCTGTCATTGTTTGGAGATTAAGAAAAATTTCTTCAAAATCACCTTGATTTCCTTTATTAATTAAGTCTTCGGCTTTTTTAAAAGCTGCATATGCCTCGGTCATATTTTCTATATTACGTAGATAGTTACTAGCAAAACTAAAATACTCTTTGGGGTCTCCAGACATTGTTTTACCCATATCTTATCCTTTCTGTTATTGTACAGGAAAGAGGAATCAAACCTCTGAGCCTATTAAAGCATCTGGGTCTAAACCAAGCGTGTACCCCAGTTCCACCATTCCTGCAGTTAGTTTACCAAATAAAAATTTGCTCTTGCAATAAATCTATCAGCTTTATTTTGCCGTACTTTATGAGATTGGCTATAAAAACACCCACGAACCCATTTATCTGTTTTAATATCTCTACCAGCAAAACATTTTGTTATTTCTCCTACTTTTCCATCTAAAAAATAATTGGAAACAACTGAATTTGTTTCTTTACCACAAGTTTTACATATAGCTGTTGGCATGCTACTCCTTACCTTCTTTCTCCTTTTTGCTTCTCTCTTACCCACTCAATATCCTCCTTCGTCCACTTACCTCTATAAGATGTGATTCTTGAACGTCCATCAATGATATCCCATCGGAAAAACATACCGACTACTAACTTTTCCCCATCTGTAACAGCCTTAGACGTTATCTCAGCTGTTTCATCCGGGTTATCCTTGTTAGTTAAATCATGGAGTATACATTCAAATGAATCAGTTTTTACACTAATCACATAACCTACCCAACTTTGATCTTGTACAGCATTATCTTTTTTCCACCCTTCAAACTTTTGGCTTATTCTCCGCAATTAACCCTCCTAATAGAATAGATTCTAACTCTTTCATTGCTTTTCTATAGTTAGTCATCCGAGGTATGTCCATTTTGGAAATAACTACAACCCCGGTCGGTAGATGAATAATTCTTATACCATTATCCACTACATTCACAAACGGGCTAGTCCTAAATGTTTCGATTTTTAATTCGCTTTTATCCATTATATATTTATATTACTCCCTGCTATCTCACCACTATCGATATCATCACCCGCACCAGCTCTCCCGGGTTCTGAACTTACACCTTTCTCATCACCTGGTCTTACAATGCCTAATGTTTTCTCATACAACTGTTGGTTAAGTTCAACACGCCAATCATACCCGGCTTTAAGTGATGCACTTGCCATACTGACTAACCCCATTTTTTGATGCAAGAACAAAACCTTAGCTATCTCCAACGGGTTATCCTTAACTGTATCCGGAAAAATACGTGTAATTGGGACATCTACTGCATCTACCTTTACATTCTTATGGAGCTTCTCTTTTTTGATTCGACTAACTGCTTCTTTAATTATTTTCTCGTTAGGTTCTTTATTAATGACCATATCTATCATAATAGGGTTCAACTCGGCAAAAAACTCTATAGCTTCTGTTGAAGTACCACTATTGAGCCCAACAAATGCAGGTACTTTGTACGACTTCTTTAGTTTCTTATTATCTACAGCATGTTTGATAACAAAATTATCTAACCTGAGCCAATTACGACCGAAAAAATCCTGCCACTTTAGTATATTCTGAGTAAACGGAGAATCCATTTTTTTAATAGACGCGTAGTTACCCTGATCAGCTCGCTGTTGGAGTATGTGGATTGGCATAACAACTCCGGCTCCTATGTGATGAAGTATCCACATACCATCCTCTTTTGCATCATCTGCGTCTATATGGCTGTCAAGGAATTTATAAGTTACATTACTGGTCGCAATCAGTACAATACCACCTCTAGGAGCCGCGTATGGGTTCTGTTGGGTACTCTCTCCACCCATCACTGTTTTGACCATTATTACCTTGCTACGCTCGTGGTTTAGCCGTAGCCTATCGATTGTAAAATCTTCCGCGTAACGTAAATATCTTAACACGGGTTGAAAAGGTGATCTCCCGCGAACTTCATCATAATTACCTACTTTTATAAACTGCATCCACACGTCTTCTTCTTTAAAATCAGCATCGACCTCAGTCTCCGGAAACTCCTCAAGATAATAATTGAAATCCTTAATCCACTTAGTTTTTGCTGTATCAAAATAAAACTTGGTACTATCTACATTCCACGCTTGAGCAGGTACCGTCTTGTAGCCTATTATATCGCCGAAATCATCCTCGTTAGGTATCATATCAATAACATTCTGAGGCGTTACACCGTACACTCGTATTCTATCTTTGTTAACCTTGATTTTCAAGAAAAACTCACCATTTATAAAACTGTGCTTCACCATGTCAACTTCTTTTGTATCCATATCATTTTGTTTTCTAAATGCCAATAGTTGGGCTTCAATTTCAGGCACAAAGCAATCAACTTTTACACTGCGACCAATAACAAAATTAACAAAGTTTTCAACGATACTGGTACCTAATGGATCTGTTTGTGCACGGAGGTATGCGGCATCCTGGATAAGAAATAGCTCCTCCTGTGTGATATATTTGTTTCCTCTACCTGAGATCTCGCCAGACCTGGCTGACCTGAGACCATACATAGACTCGGAAACTTTTTTCTTTGCACCAGCACGGAGTTTCTTTTTACCGTTAAAACTATAAGGTAATGCAGCAAAACCGCTTTCATAAACAGGATCACTGTAAAATGGATCCACTTTCGGCACCCCTCCGGATCCAGTACCCTCATGCCATCTCTTCTCCTCGTGCATACCCTCAGTATAGCTCTTTTTGAGTAACTCGTCTACCTCTTCATTTGTCAACTTAAACGAAGTTTCCCCCTTAGCTAATTGCTTTTTTATATCCTCGTAACCCATTAACTCACCTTCTTTAATATCTATAATAATTATCGTTTATTTCATAAAAACCCGGGTCGTAAAATCCATCCGGTGCATCTACTTTAGCAGGAGAACTGCCATCGCGAATATCTCGTTCACTTTCTTGTCTATATCTATCATAAAACCCATCTTTCCACACATCAGACTCCTCACCGCCGATACCCACAATAACAGTATTGTTCATTAAATTAAAAACTGAACCAGCCATAGAATGTAGTATATCAATACTCATACCGGGTAATGGTACAATTTTATTTTTATCTTTTAGCAAACCGGCTTTAATAATCTCATTAAACGCTAATTCGTGATACGGTATAGCTAGTAAACCCATATAAGCAGCAGATTTAAACGAATTAAAAGCAGACAATATCTGCTGGTTCGTACTTTCTTTTTTAAAACAATCACGATTCGTTTCAGTAGGAGCTGTAAGTACTATCTTGTTTGAACAACGCTCTACCGACATCTGAGCAGCTACATAACCATGTTCTACTAGTCTCTGGCGGATATAGACAGACTGGAATCTATCAAATGTGATTAACGCTATGTTGAAACCTAACCCAGTTAACTTGTATATAATATCCTCAACATCTCTTATCTCAACTTCAGATCCACGCTCGGCTCTAATAGAACCCAAGAAATCAAACTGTATGAACGGGTGTCTCTCCATTTTTCCCTCTCGATTAGATATCTCTTCAACATGGGACATATGAGTCATACTTATTCCAGCACCACATTTATTCTGAGCTAAATCTATATGCATAAATCTTGGCTTATCCGGGTTAACACATTTGAAATCAATATCAAATGATAAATTAATTTCATCAAATGGGTTGATTATACCGTAATTAAAACATTTTCTAATTCTATCCGGATGAAGTATAAATGGTTCTTCCGCCTTACCTGATATATTCAGTATATCTCTTAGAAACCGTCTCGGGTCAACAGAGAAAGAACGGTACTCAGATTTCGGGACTTTCATAACTCTCATAACCTTAACTCCTTCATGAGCATAGATAAAGCAACACTATCATCAAAAGCTCTGTGTGGCTTATACAAAATTTTAAATCGATTTAATACAGTTGATAACTTATAATTAGGGATATCAGGGAATCTACGTTTTACAGTATTAAGAACATCGATAAATTTATTTTTAAACCCATACCTCTTAACTAAGAACCGTTCCTCAAACCTGCTATATATATAGACTGTATTTGTTCTTAAGAAGCACTGAAGGTCTTTCTTTACTTCTGAGAAATATGGTCTATCACTCAGGAGCTCGTCCGTAATGCCAGTTAAATCCACAATATTCCTCGGTAACTTATTTCTAGACTTTAACAACGTGAGAAAACAATCTTCAATTCCATACTTAGAATCCAGCTTCAATACAGATATCTCGATAATATCATCCTTGAATATATTTAACCCCGTTGATTCAATGTCCATTACATATTTAGACATCCGATACCGTTACTTTTTTTATGATAACGTTCTTGTCCATATCCTTAACTGTGTTCCATGCTACATCCGCGTCCTCATAGTTGCCAAACACATCACCGTCGAACAAATGATCACAGAACACCGCCCTTATGCTACCTATAACTCCGCCCTCACCTTCTCCGTCAGTTTCAACAGCCGTATCTAACATTACTACATAATACGTTTTCAATTTTGCTCCTTCACCCGTAATACGCGTTGGTATTCTTCATACTCCGGGATAGTTATTTTACAGTATTTCAATACACTATTTCTGTACTTCCTTAACTTGGCTATAAAGCTGAAATATAAATCAGCTACTTCTTTAGATACTTCTTTAACAACATCAACATCGATATAAAAATAACCGTCAACCGATTTGTACTTATTTTCCACGTTAACGTTATACGTTTTAAACGGGTATACATTAGAAATCTTGAACCCTTCATACAATGTACGCTCTTTGTAGAAAATAAAAGAATCTTTACCTAAAAGTTCAAACTCCTTCCGTTTTCTATCTAAGAAATCATCTTCGTACTTATCAGAGCTTGTGGCTACTAACATACCTGCTTGCTCCTGGAACCGTGAGCTCATACGAAGACTAATTGCAGTTTCTAGTTCCTCCGCGGCATCAAATAACGTTTGCTCCCCGATAGCTTTTTTACTGTGCTCTGTCCTCTCCATACTACTTGCCTCGTCCATTATTCCGCCAAAGTAATCATAGCCCTGGATAGATAATGCACTAGAATTGCCAGGGTATACACAGGTATCATTTCTAGCTACTCTAATTTCAGTAATATACTTTGGATTTATCGGGAAGTAATCTTTATTAAAATCAGAAAGAAACTTACCGAATACTTTACTAAATGCGACCCGTTTGGCTTGACTCTCGTTATAAGACGAGCATAGAAAAGCTATTGTAGAATTAGTCCTAAAATGTTTTTGCGGGGTTTCACCTAAAAGACAGAGTTCAAACCACTGGAGCCACATAATTATGGAAGCTTTTTCAGTTTTGCCAGATCCAATACCCTCTTTAAAACAAACTAAGTGAATACGACGTTTCTTACGTTCTTCCCAAAGTTCATATATATCTTCCAGGACTTTAGGACGTATTATCTCCTTCATATTTAGAAAATACTTACCACAAACAAGCTCCTCTAAACTTGCATCGCGGAACTGTCTTATAGTATCCTCATTCCACGCGGACTCACCACGTGCCCGGCGGTACTGGAACGCGTCTGCAGCGGATTTAATTTTCTTTTGTAATTCTTCTAACTCATTCACTGTTTATATCTTTGTATTTATTTCCTCTATTAATTTTTTAATACGAGGTAATTCCTCTATTGATTTTTTAATTTCCTTTATATCAGGCATTATCTGGTTGATTAAAGTATTCCCCGTTTTATCAAGTATACTGTTGATTCTGTCAAATGGAGTACTATCTTTTTTGGGTCTACTTTCTAACATCTGTATAATAATATTCAAAGTAGATTCAATTTGCTCTTGTTTCACGTTTACACCTCATTAATTATTTACATTTGTATGTATCCCACATATGTAAATACCTTACTCAATATCTATCTCTTCATCTATGATTGCCTCAAACCCTTTTATCTTAGCTTGTAAATCTTCAACTTCACCGGTTATCTTACCTTCCTCATGATACGCGAACACGACTTGACCTATCTGGGCTACAATAATCTTCGCATTCTCAGGACTAGTATTTTTAGATATAACAGCGAATATAGACTCCATAACCTTTGTAATGAACTGACCTTTCATTAAAGTCCTGTTCTCTATCCTACGTTCGCTCTCCATGACATTAAGGTAAAGACCGTCCATTTTACGTAAATACTCCAACTGTGCGGGAGTATGAATCTTAATTGTTTCCTTGTTCTTGTCTATGATTTCCTTCTGAGGATTACCTAACACACTCCAGTACATAACCGTGATACGGCGTAAAAGATTAGTAACTGATATAAGTTCTTCCTTGGGTACACCGTCAGCTATTTCGTATAATCCCTTGAGATTCTCCGGTAACGCAAGCTCTTCATTCAACTGCTCCCAATAACTCTGAGAATACTTGACAATATGATGTTGGCATTTTTTAGCCGTTGTGACCTTGTTACCGCATACATGAGTTCTTTTGTTTTTAAGTCTGGAACCACAAATACGTTCTCCTCTAACACCATTTTCCGCTATGTAGGTATTATTATCCTCGTCAACATCTACCTCTGTCATAGGTACCGGATTAAATTTAGAAAGTTTATTCATTTAGCTCCTGTGATCCATAAAAATATGATTAACCCTAACACAAAAACAGTTAGTATTTCTTCCGACGTAACAACCGATTTACCGTGGTACCTTGCTAACCATCTATTCCATGGTAAGCCCTCCATCCAACGAGGTTCATCGGAAAGATCAAATAGCTTCTTAGTAGATACCACAAACCCACATATCCACTGGTAGAATATATGTTCTGAATTAATTAATAAAAAATAGAAATAAATTACAACACAGTAGATATCTTGACTGAGAAAAATTACCATGGCAATACCTAACGAATTAAGTACGACAGCATACCTGATCCTGTACCATTTATCATCAGGTATGCTGTCTTTCCAGAAGTTATGCAGTGCACCCCAGTTATCATCCACGAGCAAACGTTGTTTCACGTAAAACTCTTTTATCAGCACGTCAACAAAGGCGACATACACAATGTACAGAAAAACTGTTGGTAAGTAGTTCATTATTTTTTCTTCTTAGCTTTTTTAGGTTTCTGGTTTGGTTCATGTCCCTCTGTCATTATCTCTGAATCCGGTTCTGGCGGCTCAAGGGGTACAGCATCTATATCCGTTATATCAAGTTTGGCTCCACCATTACTTGCCGACTGAGTTACAATAACATCTAATGTTGGCAGTTTACGATACTCCATTATATCAGTACAAGCCATATCGTCTAAAAACACAACTTTGTCGATAAGCATCTTTAAAACATTGATTAACTTAACCTTAAAGACATCACTGTTACTGGTACTTTTACACTCCTCTAACTCTTTTTTAATCTTTTCTATGAAATCCATAATTCCTCCTATTAGTTAATTATTTTCTCAGCAAACCAATCATATAGCCTATCTAATACACCAAGCCACACTACATAAAGAAAAATACTGTACATTATTACCATAAACGATAAATCTACTGTAAGTTGCTTCATTTTACCCCTTTAGCCATATTTTTCATTGAAAAGTTTATATCCTTTTTCTTTCTGTTCTTCTTGCTTTTTCCTTACCTTATCTAATTCTTCTCTAGTGAGATTTGCTAATTTTGTAATCTTTAGATTCTTAAATTTAAATTTATAATCCAATAATCTGTTTTTTACATACTGTGGGATAATTAACGAATTAAAACCCATTATCTGAAATGGAAGTTTTTCTTCGAATAATACTTTAAAAGCTTTTTTTAATTCATCTCTATTCTCAAAAGTTACTCCAACTCTTTCATCTATCATCCTGTTACCCTTTTACAAATTTAACTCGTTTTAACCAACCCCGGGCGAATCGCTCCTGAGTTGGACTCTTTTTCATGTTCTCAATATAATACGCACCCTGAAGTATATTTATTATTTTCAATAAATAGTCAATAGGATCTCGCACACAATATGAGCTCAAACTACTGTGTGTCACCTTACCCCACAAACCGTCTACAGTAATATCATTATAAAGTTTACCGTTTCGGTTCATAATATTTAAAGCTGTCTGTAGAAACTGAATAGTCCGTACCGGGTGCATATTTACACTTGTATCAAATAGCTCATTAGCTAAATCCTGAGATTTCATATCATCACCTAGAAAAACATTCCAGAATTGATCTTTATAAAACTCCCGCACACAAAGCTCTAATTCTTCATCATCTTTCAAGCAATCCGGGAAATTATCACTCTCTCGACGCATAGCGTCTATGCTGCACCAACCATGCCAGCTAGGGTGATATTTCCTGCTGATACCCTTAAATGTCTCCCCACCCGGGTCAAGTGGATCATTCGAGTATAGACCCTCTTCATGCATTGTTAACTTGTATGATTTTAAAAAATCAGCCATTGCTTTAACTCCTAAATAATTTTAAACCTGTAAAACCAACTAAAGTTTATCCCCTTAGACTTAGAAACTATCTCCAAAACAAAACTTATTGTTTTACACTCTTCCTGTATTTCGTCTACAAACCCACTCTTACCGAATTTTCTGTTCCCTAAAGAGGAAGAACGACCAACAGGTAAGGTCTCAACACTAAATCTGTCCCCTATAGCTAATTCATCGATAGAATCAAAGTGAGAATTAAACGTACTGTTACCCTCATTAAAGCTCAACTCAGGTGCATAAGCAGAATAGCCTAAACTAAAACTTGTTAACGATACTTCCTCGAACAACAATGGAAGCTTTCTGTGTTTTTTTGTTTTCATACTCTCTCTCTTTCTGTTAATTAATATGAAGCGAGGTGAATAAAAGGACGGTCACCAGCCCACATATCTCTGTAGCTCTTATTACTCCAACCGCTCATTTTGCTAGTAACCGTCGTATTAGGAATAGTGGTATAAATAATTGTAGGTTTCCAATAATCAAACGGCTCATAATCCTCCCACGGATCAATTCGCGGGTACCGAGGCACATACGATTCGGAATCCAGCTTAGTGGCAGTTACCTCAGTAACACACTCCGGACAGTAATCATACCCTTTACCATCAATAACAACACTTTTAGATTTAGGTTTGTAATTCTTACCGCACCTATCACATATATAACCGTTAAACTTCATTCCCTAACTCCTTTGCACAATTTGTACAAACACACTTTCTTTCACCATTTATCATAACACCCACCTTTTTTGTGGAAGTAAACTCTTCTTTACACACACTGCACACTTCAATAATCTCTAACCTTCTGATACTCTCCTTAGGTACCAAATGCAAAACATCACTATCATCGTAACTCGCTGTAAACATGAAGCCATCAAAATATAGAGAATCGTGAGCTTTATCAACTGCCTCTTGGAGCGTACTATAAAATAACTCAGCTTCATTATTCCCGTAAATATAAATTTTAAAAAACGCCTTAACTTTATACATCTATTCTCCCTCACTTTCATTTTCTAACCCCGTTGCACAAATTTCACAACAAAACATTTTTACACCATTTTGTGTAACTTCTACCTTTTTTACCCTAACAAACTCCTTTTTACAATCGAAACATACCTCACATATCAATACCTTAACTATCTCGTGACCGGGGATCACATGTAGTGTACCATCGTCGTACATACCCTCCTCAGCATATTTAAAACCAGAACTAAAAAATGTATCTGCTTTACTACTCGCTTTATCAAAAGTAGGCATAAACAACGTCCCGTCAGGATTATCTCTAAAAACTACTGTAATTTTATACATTTACCCTCCTAATAAATTAAAATTTATACCAAACCCTGTAACTTCTGTACCTAATCGACTCTCTAATCCAATACGCCAAAAACTCAGTCCGGCGGATATATAACCATCATTACCCACAAAACCAACTCTCATCCTCGGAGCATCACGTAACAAATCCCAGAAACTACGTTTAGATTCAAACCCGATAAAACTACTCTCAACTCGACTGAAAATTAAGTCCGGATCACTGCTAACCACGTAAACATTATGTATTTCATCCTCTCTCTCAGTTATGACTACACTAAGTCCAACCGGACTGCGTTTTACCTCCACATAAGCAAACGGAGGATCAATAAGCGTGTAACCATTCACAGTAACGGTGTTAAATACACGCTCAAAGTTTACCCGTCCCGGTATGTTAAATTGTAAAACCCCGACTAAACTGTCCGCCAAATTCTTCCAACGACCTTCGACCAGAACTACTCCACGTAGAACCTCGTTTTCCTTCTTGATAGAACCCCGTACTGCGTCTATTTTCTCAGCCCACACTGCGTTTAGACTATCTGATGCAAAACTCAACTTAGTCACCAATTGTCTCTCAACCTGTTTTGAAACTTCCAGTTTAGTCGATAATTTAGAAGCGAACTCCTTTGTGTGATTTAACGTCATCTGCAGCCCATTTATCGTACCCCAAAGCTGGCTAACCTGATTTAACGAGCTACGCCTGCTCACGAGAATAAAACTTACGAGCAGAGCAATAATCAGCCAGGTTATGTGCTTTTTTGCAAATGATAGTAAAATTGTGTACATTATTGACCTTTAATAAAGTGTAAAACTACCCCTACCCCAACTGCCACACAAACCGGGATGAGTCCGCCTATGAGTCCGTAAACTCCTGCTTTCGCTTCCATTTTCCCCTTAAACCCGCTATACTCATTGGATAGCTTCTCAAGTTTTTTGTCTATACTAGAACACCATGTCTCAACCCCTTTGACTGAATCTTTTGTAGCAAGTGTACCCGCGACATCAATAAACCTAGTTAACTCTGCTAATACATGATTTTTCCACTCATCCCAACCGTTAGTGACCTGTTTATCGGGTGCTTTGCTCATCTAATCAACCTCCTGTATATGATTAACTTGTGGTTTAACCCCGCTCGGTAAAATTTTCTCACAACAAACAAAACAAATAACCCACTGAGCCGGATTCAAACTAATATAGTCTGGGAACGTTTCGGTCAGTATTGAATATTCATCATTTTTTACTTCGTCACCACATTTATCGCAAAATAGTTTAGTCATTCGCATTCACTCCCGGTACCGCGGACAAGGTCAGTTATATCATGTTCACTTTGCTTCCACTTGATTCCATCCATCTGTTCCTTCACATAAGCTACATCCTTAAAAAGTTTGGTGAGCACTTCGAGCTCGGATCGACTGAACATACGATTCATAGCTTCTAAAAAATTTGTTGTTTCCTCTGGTAAATTTGTCATTTTTAAATCTCCTGATTTTTTGGCTAAATTTTAATATCTGTAATATACAACACCGAAACCAATTTGTCAAGTAAAAAATGAATTATTTTTAAAAAAAGCGGAATTATCTGCTAAAGCCCGTGAAGGATACTAACCAAAAATATTAACAGAAGTAGTTTTCTCTTCTCCAATAAATTTCAATTCCACCTCGTTTCGAGCGAAGCGAGTCTCTTCGTGTGAGCAAAGCGAACTTGTGTTCAATATATTTTTCTAGTAGGGTTTATTACATAAGTAACTTAATATTACTCTTTTCTTTTTTTTTCTTAAAGATAAGAGGGAGTATGAGGGAGAGAAGAATTTTCTTTTTTTTAGAGTAAACCTTTAACTATTTCTGTTAAGTTATTGTCCTGTATAAAGTTTCATTGATTTCATATTTTATCGCAGGTTATCTAAATTTTAGGTACCCTTGAGTTTCACAAATTTCTCAAAATTCTCATAAATTTAGCTTTGTTGTTTCTATTAAGTTGTTCTATAGCTAAACCACCTTATTAAGCTAAATTTCGCTCATAAACTAACCAAGTGGTTAAATTGTACATACTGTAAGTCTATATTTTAACTTTTTTACATATCATATGTTCATGTTTATACTTAGGTTGCAAAATATACTGTTTTTAGGCTATTTTAACGTGTTTTTGGTGTGGATAACTAATCTAACTTTAGATAAATCATGATTTTAAGATTGTTTTTATTTATTTTATTGGTTTTGTGTATGATTTAGTAGCTAAGTTAAATAAAAACATGATTTTATAGATTAGAGTACTCCTTCCATTTCATTTCTGATAGAATCCAGTAGAATATTTACCGGAATAGGTATATTACTTGTTCTATAATTTGGATTTTTTGCAAACAATACACCGTAAGTTGTTTTCCATTTTTTATAGTTTTTTACCCACACCATCTGGAGTAAATTATATGGTAACAAATAAACTTTTTTTGAAGGCATTATAGCGTACACTATGTAGTCTGTTTTTTTATTGGTATCTGCTACCCAACCTATTTTTCTTTCTTCATAATTTGACCATTCCTCTAACAGGATATCTCCGTAGTCAACCCGTCTTTTTTTCTCATCAATTAAAAGTTGCTTCCCGTTTATGAATTTTATTATTTTATCCGCACCTTGTTTTTGGATTTCTATATTTTTTACAAGTTCTATTTCTTTAATATTTTTAAAAATTTTATAATAAAAGTTATCAAATAATTCGTTCTCTCTTTGGTCTAACGAGTACTTTAAATCTAAATTGAAATTATTCACTTTGTTTCATTCCCCCATACTACCCAATTATCGTTGTATTTTTGTCTAGCGAATAATTCTATTTTTTTAGAGTTAGGGAACATAGACTCAAGTATATCGTATATTTTATTTGGTTTTTTACTGTGTTTTGTACGTTTTTCGGATATTACAGAAGAGATTCTATTTTCTTTATCAGGGGGTGAAAATTTACCTTTGGTGCCTACTAACAATAATTCATGTTGTCCTCTAAACCAATACCCCATACCTATCGATTGCTTATCCCAAATAGCATTAGTTTTGTACTTAAACCCCCATGATTTCATTACTTCTAATGCTTCTATTAATTTTGGAGCAGTTGCCCATAAAAATAGCACACCGTTATCTCCGACTGGGATTTTAATATTTTTTATATCGTCTAACTCCATAGTAGGATACTGATTCTCAATTTCTCTTGCTACTGTTTCACTGAAGTCGTATTTCCATGGAGGATCTGCAAGTATTACTTCATATACACCCGTAGGTAATGGAGTAGCTGTAAAGTCTAAATCTCTCTGCTTTCTTTTTTCAACTCGTTCTTCTTTTACTATATCATTATGTACTTTATTAACACTGTCTTTACCTGTCTTTAAATTCTCTTTCTGTTCGTCCGTGGCTTTTTCTTGTATTTTTTTAACTTTATCCACTGTCCCATGGCTAATACCTGCAACTTTAGCTACCGCTTCCCTTGTTTTATCAGGTTTGGGTTTGGTAGGAGCTTGTGCACTATTATGCACAAGCTCTTTTTTCGGGTGTAATTCGCCGTATAGCTCCCCGGCTTTAGATTGTCGTTTTTTAGCTTCTTCTTTTAATGCACTCTCTAATTTTAAAGCCAACACTGTTCGTTGGTAAGCATTTAAATTCCGTCTTTGAAGTTGATTATTTATTATCCATACAGTAGCTTGGTTCTCATCTTCAAATATTATAGTATTGGTTTTAAAAACAATATTATGTTCTTTACAAATAGCATATCGATTGTGACCATCCACTATAGTACTATTCCAGATATCAATAGCTACTCTACAACCCTCTTTTTTAATACTATCTTCTAACCCTTTGTACTCTTCTGGTGTTAATGGCGGTATTAATTCACTAAATTCGTCGTGTATTTGAATATCCATATTCCCTCCTAAATTAAAAAAGGCAGCCTACTGAGCGAAACAAGTATAGGTCTATCAACTTGAACAGCAAACTGCCTTATATTAAAAATTATCTATATTGTTTCGCTCATTATTAATATATAACATTAAAACCAAGAAGTCAAGAGAAATTTTAATAAATTTATAGGTTGATTATTAATAGTTACATACAAAAATACTAATTAATTAATTAAAAAAAGTACTTGACAAATAGTTTTTAATTGGGTACATTGTTAAGCAAATTTAAGGATTAAGGCAGGTATTTGTTAATGCAAAAATTTATTTAATTTATAATCTCCGTATTAACAAATACCTACAAAATTAGTTTCTAACTTGTTTAAAAACTACTTGACAAATTGATTATAGTGTTGTATATTAATGTATATGGTTGGAGTATTTAAAATATGAAGTATAAAGTAAAATATATGGATAATGAGACTGAGATAATCGAAGCGGATGAAATGAATGGTTATGTACCCTTTACCGGGTTAATATTTTTTGAAAACAGAATCCCACTAACTAATGATAAATATAAAGAAGTAGTAAAGTATGTTTCACTTGCAAATGTAAAGTCATTTGAGGAAATAGGTTGATTGAATTGCGTTCGGTTGAGTTTCGTTAGGTTGAGGTTTAAAAATAAGGAAACTGAATAAAATGTTAGATTTAGAGGTATAATTGAAAATTCGAATTAATGAGGATGTTATTTATCAACTACTGTGTGAATCTTGCAAATTTACATCCAGGGTACCCGCATTAGAGTGCATAGACCCTGAATTCACCCGTGAACCAGTTGTAACAATGTGCCCGTTTTGTAAAAAGAAATTAACAGCTAAAATAGTTGAGGATTTAACTGAATGAAACGTGAATTAGATTACCCTAAATGGTTGTTGGAGCAGAAATTAGATTATTGAGAGAAATGTCTCAAATATGCTAAAAAGGACATAAAATGTAAGAAGTACAAGGGATCATGTTACCCCAACGGTGCTCGGTTAGTGGACGTTTTTCCCGATAAAGCTGAACGAGAGAAGTATAAAGAAAAAGAATATAAGCAATCAATCAAAGGTGCCTGGATTAGTATCAAGGATTTTACAACCCGTATAATCGAGTTAGAAGAAGCATTAATAATACTAGAGGATATGTGATTGATAAATTATTCAAAAAAAGATTGGATAGTGCAGAAGATGTTGATTATTTAATTGATAACGAACTTGTTTTAATGTCTGAGAGGTTAAAGGAATTCCAAGATAGTTGGATAATAGACGGTTGGAGTTTAGTTTTATGCTATATGACAGTTGGACAGGGAATGTTTGATACATTGCCTCCTTCCAATAAAGAAATCGGGGAATTATCTGAATGCGATCAATTTAAAGATAGTTGGCGGATAAATTTTATAAGACCGAGGCACACAACTTGGATGAATTTTGAATTGGAGGAATTAACTGAATTAAAAAACCAAGGTGTTTTATGTAAGATAATGACGGAATATGAATTAAATAAATTGAGTAGGGATCAGATTACAGTAGTTAAGATTAATCCTCTAAAATTTCATGCTAATAGTATTTGGTTAGCTTCTAATATTAAATTTGCGAAAAAGTGGTTATCGGCAAATTTAGAGCTCAAAGCGAAATTTAAAGGTTGTGTATGGGCTAAGTATGGTAAAATTTGGCGTAATTGTAAATGGGCTAAAATATGAAAAAATATCGATACCGCAAGAAATTAGCTTGTAAATGTCCTGAGTGTGGGTTTAAAAATGCTATGTTTGGTAAAACTTGTGTGCATTTAGTAGAGATATACATACAAGGCGGGTACACAGGTAAAAAAGGAAATAAATACTTATTTATATTCATCAAGGAGGTTAATAGTGGTTATAAAATTTAAGTTATTCCTAAAGGGTAAATTCGTAGGTTATGAGAAACATGAAAAATCTAAAGATACTGAAACTCCACCAGAAATTATAAGTATCTATCACTCAGATAATGGCAAAGGTTGGTTTAGGATTAATAACGAAGAAGCCGAATGCCGGAAACCTGAGTTATGGGATGATTATAATCTACCTATGCTTTCTATTGTCCACGATAAAAAGGCACAGTACACTGGGCGGAATTTTAGAGATAAAGAAATATATATAGGTGATATATTATTAGATAACCACGATGGAGGAATTGGAGTTATAGAATGGCATAATAGAGACATGATTGTTATAGTAAAGTGGCGGGGTGAAGATGGACATTACCATACGCCGTTGTTAAGTGTAATGTTTGGTAGATACAATAAAATTATTGGAAACACCACTGAAAACCCGGAATTATTATCCGAATGGTGTAAAAAGATTTATTAAAAAATAAAGAGAGGATAGAAATGAGAGAAAACAGTGAATATAACGTAATTTTACATTATTCTACTCCTGATGCTCCGCAAGAAACAATTATGGATAAAATTATGGACATAACAATGAAGATTGCTGTTATATCTGTAGCAATCTCTTTTCCATTGTTTTTTGTACTTCTTATTATCGTGGCTATTATAGGAGAGTAAATAAAAAAATTTGTGGTAATATCCATTAAACGAGTTATATAATGCAAAAAGATTTAATAAAATTAGTAAAAGACAGTGAGGTAGATATAGATTCTATCAGGCATCTATTCTGGAAAGATGAGGTTGAGGATTTATTTTTATTAACAAGGGTTATGGGTTTATACTGGTACAACATTAATACTCTCACGTTATTAATCTGGAATTACAATACAAAAGTTAAACTGCGTGATAAAGGGCTTATTTTCGACGAAATAGAATGCGACGATGGTTTACTCGCCTGCAAGGCTAATATCGCTAGTTTACCTTATTTACTGTCTATTAACAGCGTGAAGAAAAGATTCAGGAGGAACTCACTACGCTTAAAGAAGCTTGTGGAATTGCTTGGTCATAAAATAATTCCATTTCGGATTGAATCTGAGGTTAAAGGTGAGATGCCCGAGAATTTGAAAAATTATCAGTTTAAGAAGAAAAGCGAGGTTATATGAGTTTACTTGAACAAATCCGGGCTGAGTTTTGGATAACTGCAGCAACTCGGTGGGGGATGCTTAGTGATACAGAAAAATTAAAAACTTTCAAGATTGAGAATGCCATTATTGATAAATTTACGGATAAATGGCAATGTCGTAAATGTAAAAATTATAGATGGCACCCGGCAGGGGGATACTGCGGTTCTATATCAAAATGGGTTGAAAGTGAATTTGGTTGTATAAAATTTGAGGAAAAATGAGTAAATACAAAGAAAACCCAAAAACAAAAAACAGTGGAGTTATCTGCTGCATACCACAAAGCACAGTATGCCCGCAGAAGTGCCCGGATTGCTTCTTTCAGTCCGGGAGATCATATTTAGAACCGTTAGATAAGAATCTACCTAACATACCTACAGATGCTGAAGGGCGGATAGTTAGAATAAATGATGGTAATGACTCAAATGTAGAACGTAGTATAGTAGAGCTCACAGCTTCGAAATATTCGGATTATTTTTTTAACACGAGTATACCTGAAGAACTCGATAAATTCAGTGCCCCAGTTGTGTTCACGTGTAACCCGGGTGAGATGACTAACAAAACTTTTATAAAACTTAAGTATGTCCCTCATAATTTAATGTTTGTTAGGTTTAGATGCAATACTTGGAATAAAGGTTTAATAGCGAATGCAGTTCCGTATTATTCAAAATTAGGTATAAGAGTAGTCATAACATTCATGGCGTATTACAATGAAAAGTTACCCGAGGAGGAAGAACAGTTTTATACTACCGAGGTTAGGACTACGAACGTATACTGGGTTATGGGTGACAGAAGTAGGAGATATATTGAAGGTTGGTTTGTGGGCAATCCATTAGTTTACACTTGTGGTCACAAGGGTACTCACGAGTGTCATAGATGTGGTAATTGTATTAGAGAGTTTTATCGAGTTAAGGAGGAAATGCGTGGCTAAAATAACCAACTCAAAGTTAAAAGACATGTTAGATAACTACCGAGATATGAAAGACTTAATAGATAATGGATATCTATTAAGTTATAATACGTATTTAGTATCTCGGTTTTGCGGGTTTTATAAAATTGTTGACGGTAATAATGGAGATAAGTGGCAATATACTAATTTTTGGGATGTACTTCATAAAATATTAGGAGAGTAAGCTTGCAGTAGATGAGTTAAAGAAACTTGTAGATAACGGGGATGAGATTGATTTAGGTGAATTTAAGATTGCAAAAAGGTATCTATACAGTTGAGGCTAAAGATAACAATATTAAAGAATCGTATCTTTCTTTTTTCAATTTAATAGGTGCGATTATGATATGGGATATTAAAGGGAGGTAATCATTATGAAAAAATCTTTGCTATTAAAAAGAATAAAAGAGATAACCAATGAAGACCTTGATTTACGGTCAGATGTAAGACAGATAGATGCGTTGCTTGTAAAATTTATAAATGATAAAGATATAACTGATGCATTTAATAAATATATAAACAGAAAGTATTATGGAGTTAAGGAGGAAATGCGATGAGGGTTTATGATATTATGACGAGAGAAATGACGATATGGTTGTACGTTAAATTGACGGGGTGTTATCCATTATGGTTATTCAATTATTTAACAGAAGAAGAACTAAGAGTTTATCAACCTTGGCAATTTGATGAGATAGATAGAAACACTATGTAGTATAGAAGGAGATACAATGGATCATAAATTTGTTATCATGTTTTATACAGGACTTTTCGCTGGTATGTTATTTGGTTTAATTGGTAGGAAGGCATATCGTGCGAAGAAAGTAGAATTATCAGAGATTGTAGTTCTTGGTATCGCCGTTATAGTTAATATTTTATTATTTGTATATCTGTAATAGGAGGAGATAATGGGTAAAATAGTTAAATCAGAATTAAGTGATATGTTAGATATTTACCATGACCTAAAAGAGTCAGTAGACAGTGGAGGATTATTAAGCCATAACGAGTTTTTACTGACCCGGCGTGATAGTGGAGCGAACCATCCAAGTGTTGCAGCTTTTTTTTATGATATTGAGGGCACAAAGAGTGATAGTATATGGGTATATTTCAAGTTTTGTGGAGCAATTCAAAAAATATCGGAGAAACGGGATGAGTAAGCTCGCGACAGATAAATTAAATAGTTTAGTGAACAATTTTAATGAGTTAATGGAATTGATAGACAATGGTGATAGAATTGATTACAGTAGATTCGAGGTTTACAAAAAAGAATATGAGTATGTTTTCAAATACAAAGGTAATAATGAGATAGTTACATACTTATCATTTTTGGATGTTGTAAAAGAACTTATAATATCGGCTCATTATGAGGAGTTAATAAATGAAAAGAAGAAATTTCATTAAAAGAGTAGGTTTATTGTTCGGAATGTGTATTTTGGGATGTGTTTTATTCCTGTCTCAAGGGAAAAAGGCTGAATTAACTCAAATGGTGGAGACATTTAAAAGGTTTGATAATTTATGTTTATCGGAAGATAAATTAATCAGATATAAGTTAAGTAGGTATAAGTTAAACAGATACAAGCTAAATAGATACAAGCTAAATAGATATAAATTAAATAGATATCAACTAAATAAACTAAATAGTGAAAAGAAACGCCAAAGCTTAAAACTAACAACAATCAAAGGGGTATCTGAATAAACAAGATTATTAGATAACAGTGCAAAAAAATGAATATCCAAGAAAAATTTTGATATTTTTAATAAGTTTTTAAAAGATAACAATATTGTTTTGGTCGAACAACACGTACCCGTCGATATGTTTCATAATCACGTATTTAAGAGATAAAGGAGAATTAAGATGTGTACACCTTTAGGTTTATTACAAACTGCAAATCACAATTTAATTAATTCAAGAGATGGTGGAGAATCAGGTATAATGCTCCGTCTCCCAAGAAGCCAGTTGAGGGAGGCAGTTATATTACTTGAAAAAGGTTATGATTTACATGTTGATACTTGGGCATTATTTGAAGAATTTGGTTCTATTGAAGGTATTCCGGATAGAAAGTATATTAGTTCCAAAGATTTAGCTAATCCAAAGTTGTCTATATACAAAATAACGGAGAACCGGGATGAATAATAGTACTAAAATGTTAATTGCATTAGTGATAATATTAATATCAGGATTAACGGTAATTATAATGAACTACATATACGCGATACCGGTAATATTTGTATGGTTTAGTATTGGGTATATGCTTAAGAAAGCATAATATTATAAAACAAAGGAGACATTATGGTAAGGTATAAGTTACTTAAGGATTTGCCAAGGTTAAAAGCCGGGGCAATGTTTAAAAAACGTGAAGATGGGTATTACAGTGAAAACTATTATGCTTGTTTTAGTTCACATGAGGTTGAGCATAATCAAGATTGGTTTGAAGAAACTAAGAATGAAATCCCTAGGCTCGGTTGGAAGAAAGTACTAGAAGACGCAAATAATTATAACGAGAAGATAAAAAAATCAGATATTGAGGACAAACTATTCCTTAATAACCTCTATACGGAATTAATAAACAGATGTGCTTGGGGTCAATACCCAGAGGATCTATATTATTCAATATTAGGTTTAAATTATATTGTGGAAAAATATTATCGAGTAATATTCATTTAACCAAAGGAGAACATTATGTATTTACAATTTAGGGCAAAACGCAAAAATGACGGCAGCAGAGTCTGCACACAAAAAATTAGTTTAAGCGATTTCTTTTTCCTAGTCGAACACAATATGCTCACGGGGATAGAACAATTCAATGGAGAAGAGTACGTACCTGTGGAGCTTAATCCAGAAAATATACTATCAGCCGATTGTCCGGTATAACAAGGAGGTAAAAATGCCAAAAGAACGAGAAGTATTAACTGAGGAAGCGGTGCTTATTATGACCGAGTTAATAAGAAGTATCGGTGGAAATAATGTTGAGAATATAGTAAATTCTTATGATAAAATTATCAATAAACTTGAATATGGTAATACCATCGGAGTTGATAAGGATTTAACAGTTCTTGACGCGATTAAAAACTCGGAAAAATAATTTAAAGGGAAGGAAGATATAGCTTAGAGGTGGGCTGTGATCCCGTTGACGGGGGTTCGATTCCCCTTATCTTCCCTAACTGGAGGAGGCAAGATGACATTCGAAGAACATTTAATTAAAAAAGGTGAGTTAGTTCACCCTGGTGGTGTTACATTCATGGGTTTCAGTGATTGTGAAAACTGTGGGGTAAATTTCCCTATACTCCACTACCCTAATAGAGGATATATTTGCTCTGATTGTAATTCTGATCCTTATACTAAATCTAGGAAAGAGTGGGAGAAGACCCTAAAAATAGAGTGTCCTGAGTGTGGGGTTGATGATTTCTGGGATGTTGATACAAAAACACGCCGGAATTTAAAGAAAGACGGGATATCATTTTACCACGAAATGCCGGCGGCTCGGCGTAATATACTAATGTGCATTGGTTGTGGTACTACATACAAACTCAGAGATAATAAATTAATTCCATACAGAGGCTAACGTGGACATTCCGTACTTAAAGATACTAGTAGAGCTACATCAACTCGGAGGGGTACCTGTACCATTTGAACGACCGGAGGGTAGTGTACACATCCTAATGGCGACTATACTCACTAACCTTGGGTTTGAGACGGATTGGACTAGGGTTATTAACGCTACCAGTAAATATAGACACATGTTTGGTTATTGTTATTGGTATACTTACGGTACTATGAACAATAAACCTGTTATAGGTTTTTGCGATGAGAGGCTTACAAAAGCGTTTTGTAATGACGGGGCTGTATTAACCTGGTTGGAATCCGGAGTGTATGAGGTGAGGAGACTAATTACGGGGCAGACAAATAACTAATAGAGAAATTTCATTAACAAATACAGGGGAGTAAACGATGGATGTTTCATTAAGCGTGAAGAAAGCGTTCCGGAAGTATATTGAGGAAAAAAGTTTTGAAATAATTAAACTACGCAACACAGAATTAGTTGGATTTGCAACTTGTCAAAGTTGTGGTTATGATACAGCTAATATTGTTTATGATACTGTCGAAGGAAGCTTTGAATGTAGCCGCTGTGGAGACGACCCCTTCGTCGAAATCTACAAACGCTGGAAGGCGGAGCAGGATGCGGAAAACCTGAAAGGCTGTTTAACGTGCCCGGAGTGTGGTTGCGTTGAATTTTATCTAGTAGATGTGCACCATACAGAAGTTATGATGATAAATCGGAAAGATGGTAGTTACACCCGCGGTAAATGGATAGGAGATTGCGACGAGGAGCGTTTTAATTTATGTATCAAGTGTAAGAATTTGTTCCGTTACGAAGAAAGTATTGTTGCTAAGTTAGTTACTTTAAGCAAGGAGAAAAATGCGTAGCATACAAGAATTAAAAAATGAATGCCTTGCCCGGGGTATTTCATTTGAAACATTTAAGAAAAAGACTGATTACGAAAAAGCTCTCCAAGTCGAAACTGATCTTGAACAAATTGAATGCATGAGAGCTAAGGATTTTAAGGACTTACCTGAAGAAATCAAGAATTCTATAATGAACGATAAAAACTGGTGGGCAGAGGAGAAACTTGATGGGGTAAGAATGAAAGCCCATTACGATGGTAAAGGCTTCAGGCTCGACGGGCGAGCTAAGTCAGTAATTACTTATATTTACACGGAAAGAACTAACAATTTCCCCCAGTTTCATAATATTAACCTAGCTCAGATCCCCACGGGCACAGTTTTTGATTCTGAGTTAATCATGGAGAATGAGAAAATAGATACCGGATCTGTAATTACTGCGGGAACCTTAACTTCCACTACCGCGGTAACTACCTGTGAACCCGAGAGAGCAGTTCTAATTCAGGAAGAATACGGATTTGCGATAATGAAAATTTATGATATTATACGCTGGGGAGGAAATCCCGTACAAACTGAGTTTTATCGGAGAAGAGAGATGTTAGAGGCTATCTTCAAAGAACACGATACTATTTTTAATAGAACGGGTATCTATCTGAACGATATCGAGAGAGAGAACACGGAACAACTATATAAAAAAATTGTTAAAGCCGGTGGTGAGGGAATAATGCTAAAGCATAGAATGGGACTCTACGAGGGTAAAAAGTCTAAAATGATGTTGAAGAGAAAAAAGGTTTATTCAATTGACACGTTCATTTCCGGTTATATAAAAGCTAATGATAATCACGCGTGGAAAGACCTAGTAGGGGCATTCAGAGTAAGTATATTTGATGAAACTGGAGCCCAGTGCGAAATAGGAGCAGTGCAACCTGGTACCCTAGAATTTAGAAAGGAAGTCACTGGTATAGACGGGAGCCTCAAAAAGGAGTACTATGGTAAAGTTGTCGAAGTTTTAGGCAGAGAATGGACTAAAGGTCTCCGGCTCCGCCATTGTACCCTGGAAAGATGGAGACCGGATAAAATTAAGAATGAGTGTATTTTAGATATGACGGAGATAAAACAAAGGTGGTCGAGATAATGGGAAAACTAACCGAGGATAGAAATATAATATTCGATGGTTGCTATAGACGACAAGAATATATTCATACCTGATAAAAAGTATGTACTGGGTTTAGACACTTAGGATATGTATAATCAATTCGAGGGATAATAACAACTGGAGGAAAATGGTATTAACAGCACACCAACCTGTATATATGCCCTGGCTCGGATTATTCCATAAAATTGCTCTTGCTGATGAGTATATATATTTGAATACTGTACAATACCAAGTCGGTGACTTTAATAACCGGAACAAAGTTAAAACGCCGCAAGGGACAATGTGGCTATCTGTGCCTATATTTTCAAAAGGGTATATGAATAAAAAATTCTACGAAATGAAGATAAATAATAATGTCGACTGGCAAAAAAAACATTTCCACGCACTATTTTACAATTATAAACGAGCTAAATATTTTCAAAATTATATTGGATTCTTTGAAGATTTGTATAATCAGGATTGGGAATATTTGACCGATCTGAATGAATATATGCTGAGATGGTTTTTAGATGTCCTTAAGATTAAAACCAAATTCCTTAAAGCATCTGATTTTCAATTTACAGGTAAAAAATCAGGCTTGGTATTAGATATGTGTAAACAGACTAAAGCCGATACATATATTTTTGGTGCTCAGGGGAAAAATTATGCAGAATCATCAGATTTTGAATCGCAGGGAATTAAACTATATTTCCAAAATTACCAGCATCCAATATATCCGCAGCTATGGGGCGATTTCATTAAATATCTATCTGTTATCGACCTGTTATTTAATGCCGGTACAGAGAAATCAAGAAAAATTATTGGATTATGAAAAAACTAATATTTTACAAACGTGACGGAACTCCGTATAAAAATGCCGTCGAAGGACTCTGAAAAACAAAATAGGATTATACATCAAACTAAATTAGAAAATGGTTTACTTATTGTCACTGTATTTTTAGGATTAGACCAAAGTAATGGTGAACCGTTAATATTCCAAACAATGGTACTTACGCCAAAAAAGGAAGCTACTGAATATTTAGTCCAAGTAAGGTATTCTAATGAAGCATTAAAAGGACATTGGAGAATAGTTAAGGATTGTGAAGAACTGCATTTTAGAAGAAGATAAAACAAAGGAGGTCAAGATGAAGTTTAAACTATTTGTAAAGGAAAAATTCGTTGGTTACGAGCTTCATGAGCTAAATCCTAACACAGGTTATATTAGTATAATGTATTCTCTGGATAACGTCCTCTGGAGCTCCCTGAAAATATTACATGATGTAAAAAGATCATACATAGGGCGTGTAGATAGTAAAGGTGTTGAGATCTTTGACAATGACAGGGTATCCTATGAGACATGTGATTTAGAGGGGGAACTCTACCGCTTAGATGATTATATAGTGTACCAGGACTATAATTTAAGTTATGGTTTACGCGATGATATAAATTTTGAATTAACTGAAGATGGTATAGATTTTAACGAACTTTTAGTTATAGGAGACAAATGAGAAATAGTGATGAGCCAAGAATTAAGGAGATTATAATTGCAGAACTTTATGGCAAGTTCATAGGATACTTGGAACAAACCTTAACAAGGGGCAAAGAGTTTGAGGGAACAATACATGAAGTATTTTCTTGTAGTAAGAGATATATTCATATTTTTGACCAAGATGAGAGTAAAGATTGTCAACTCGTAGTTTACATGTGCTCTACTCAATTTATGATACAGTTCGGTATTTATAATAAAGTAGAAAAGAAAGTTATCTATAAAAATGAATTAGAGAATTTAAGATACAAAATTTCTGATTCTACAGAAATGGAGTTAATAGATGCTCACCAAATAAAGTTTAATGAATTTTTCGAAGATTTTAAACTTAGGTTCTGTGGGTTAGTAGAGTGAATAAGATAATATTGGATCTTTGCGGAGGAACAGAAGCTTGGTCAAGACCTTACAAGGAAGCCGGGTATGAAGTTATCAATGTTACACTACCCGAATATGATGTTAGAAGATGTTGGTTTAATAAGCTTTGGTTAATTCTCCCGAAAAAGAATGACGACAATAGAATAGTGAATATAAGTAGTATATACGGAATATTGGCAGCTCCTCCGTGCACAATGTTCTCATTTGCGAGAACTAGAGCTAAAGTCCCTCGTAACTTAAGGGAAGGAATGGAGACTGTAATAGCTTGTTTAAATATAATCTGGGGTTGCCAGTATCAAATAAAAAGTGATCAACAGAGGCTCTCTCCATTGAAATTTTGGGCTTTAGAGAATCCTTACTTCAGCTCATTGTCTTGGTTTCTCGGAAAACCTGCATTTACATTTGATCCTTATGAGTTTGGCGACGGTTACAAGAAAAGGACTGCATTGTGGGGGAACTTCAAGATCCCGATTAAGAATCCGAAACAAATGACTACTAAGATGTTGGAATTATGTAAAAGAAACTCAAAGCCCTTGGTAAAATTTGATGGATTAAAAACTAAAGATATTTCTCCAGAGAATTACGGTAAATATAACTGCCAAGCAAGACGGTCAATAACTCCACCTGGGTTCGCTCGGGCGTTCTTTGAGGCTAATAGATAAGGGTATAGTAATAGTTTGATATCTCAGTTATTTTTATAAAATTTTTTAGGAGAATAAGATGTGTAAAGCTAAGAAAGAACTTAATAAAATATTTATTATCTGTCCGGTACGAAATGTAACCGAAGGGCAATTAGAGGATATAAAAAACTATGTAGAGGAATTAGATAAACATTATATTGTACACTTTCCTCCGAGAGATACTAACCAAACGGACGATGGTGTTGGACTCGGGATTTGCCGAGAAAATAGAAAAGCTATAGAAGAAGCTGATGAAATACATATATACTGGGATGTTGCTAGTAAAGGTAGTTTATTCGACTTAGGAATGGTTTTCGTGTTAAGGAAGAAGTTATTACTGATTAATAAAGTCAATAAGACAGCTAAGAAGAGTTTTAGTAACATTTTGAGAGCTATAGAAGTATGAAAATACTATTAATCGACGCTGACAGTACTATCCCTAATTTAGCTCTTATGAAACTGAGTACTTACCATAAAGAACTAGGTCACGAGGTAGAACTTGTTCAGCTAAACTTACCTTATTACCCTGGCAGAAAGAAACGTGTTTATTACCCAAAGGAGTATGATGCAGCATACTGCAGTACAATATATGATAATAGTGAATATATCGTAGCTGACAGTAATAAATTCGTAGCAGGAAGTAGTATTATATTTGGAGGTACGGGATATTCTTTAACTAAAGAACTTGATCCTCGAGTAGAACAACTTCAACCTGATTATTCTATATACCCGAGTAATGACACCTCATATGGATTTATAACCCGTGGGTGCATCCGGAAGTGTAGTTTCTGCGTAGTACCCGAAAAAGAGGGCAACATTCGTCAAGTATCAACTGTGAATAATATAGTAAGCCATAAGAAAGTACATTTTTTAGATAATAATATACTTGCATTTAGTAAACATGAGAATATACTTGCTGAGCTAATAGATAAGAAAATAAAGTGTTGTTTTAACCAAGGGTTGGATATAAGACTTGTAAATAATGAGAACAGTGTATTACTAAGTAAATTAAAGTATATAGGAGCTTACACATATGCTTTTGATGACATAAAGTTAGAATCCCTTATACAGGATAAGCTAAAGTTGATGGGTTGGCGGAATGATTGGTGTACAAGGTTTTTTATTTATGTTCATCCTGATATCAATATACCCTCTATAACGTACAGAATCGAGTGGTGCCGACGTAATAAGTGCCTACCTTATATAATGAGAGATTTAGAGTGCTGGGGCTCTGTGAACTCTGATTTCTATGTTGATATTGCTAGTTGGTGTAATCAACCCGGGTTATTTAAGAATTTATTGTTTGATGATTTTCTAGAACGACGTCATGTTGGAAAACGAGCGATGGAAAGAATTTCGCGTAGTAGTAAACTTTATAGTATACGATGTATTTAAGATTCAGTCAATTTTTTATAAAATTTTTTAGTTATTGAGACTTATAAGAGCTTTAGTGTTATAAATATTAGTTATCTATTAGATTTGAGTGGTTTACGAGACTTGGTTGGCAGTATAAAAATTTATGTAGTATAGTAAGGAGCTGATTCGGTAGTTCGAAAATTTTTACTATGTTGTGATAAGGAGTTCGTGAAAAAACGAACATGTTTTCTAAGGGCAACAGCATAACTACATAATAAACTTAAATTATACAGTAGTACTACATAAACCAACCTAACTCATTAAGTTTATTAGACTTAGCTAACTAATCAAGCTTGACTAACTTGATTAAATTTAATAGGTTATAAGCTCTTAATGAACTAAGCTCCCGATGAACTAAGCTTTCCAATGAACTAAGTTTGCCAATGAACTAAGCTCCTAATGAACTAAGCTCCCGATGAACTAAGCTCCTAATGAACTAAGCTCCCGATGAACTAAGCTCCTAATGAACTAAGCTCCCGATGAACTAAGCTTTCCAATGAACTCAGCTCCCGATGAACTAAGCTTTCCAATGAACTCAGCTCCCGATGAACTAAGCTTTCCAATGAACTCATTGGGTTTATTCAATTTGATCAGTTAGATAACCTTAATGATAATGATTATCATTACTAATATGGATCACTAAAGTGCAACACGCTGTATTTTAGCTGTCTAAACTATTAAGTTATAGAAACCCCATATATTTTATTAGACTTATAAGTTATGTTACACAAACGTTACATTATAAGTTATGTTACACAAACGTTACATTCGCCCTGTGAGGCTCCACACAGCCTCACAACCAAACTACAAGTGTAGCACTATCAATACAAACGTCTTACCTAAACTTTTTCAACTCCCACGAATTAAAATAAATCCCAAGCATACCTAACTAACTGTTTTATATAGACTATTTATTTTCATATATAAATCTTTTTACTTGACTATTAAAATATATATGTCTATATTATATACAAGAGAAATAGAACTGTAAACTAAAAAAATAGGTTATAAAATGAAATTTTTAGATAAAATCAAAGCAAAGAAAAGAGAAAAAACAATCAATAAATTCAAGAGTTTATTATCAGACAGTGAACTTAATCATAAAGATTCTATTTTAGATTGTAAATTATTTGATACTGGTTTAAAACAATGCAATTTTTGTTGTGGTATTCCATTAGATTGTGGTTATGTAAAAAATGAATTAATACAAGAATTAACTAAGTAAGGTTATAAAATGAAAACAAACATAGAAAAGATACCCGAAACAATCGATAGAAGCAGCAAAGATTTAGAGTTAAAAGCTAAGTTGTTAAAGTGTAATTACATACAGTATAATAATACTATATGTAATGAGTGCAAATATCAAGTAAATTGTCAAGAGATTAAAAAAGAAGTTTATAGTAACATATCAAATTATTTATAGGTGGTAAAATGAAAAAAAATTACAAAATAGAGACAAAAAAACTTGAAAGCTTAAACACTGATGACAAGATATTATTAGGTGGTATTGATTACAAGGTAATTGGTATTTTAAAGCGTACTGATAGAACTGTATTTAAGCTGAAATATAAAGACGAAATATTACACTTTGTTGTAAAGCACGTAAACAACAAGTTTAATGAAATTTAAATCAAAGGTTATAATATGAACAAGTTTAAAAAGAATCACATTGATCAAGTAGTTGGGGAGTTTTTAACTAAATTATTAGTAACTGCATTGAATAAAGAATTTAATCTAAATTGTTACTATGAGCTAAAGTCAATTAAATTGGATATATTCAATATCTATTGTGATAGATTTATTAGCTTAGAGAATAGAAGTTCCATTACATGTTTCTTAAGTGGATTTAGAAGTTGTTATTACAATTAAATAACTTTTCCATTCCCATTATTGGTATAATTAAAAAGGTTCAATTCCTTTTGTGGGAGCAATGAATAAAAATATAAAACAGTTTACAAGATATATCCTAAAAAAGAACAACAAATATTTCAAGATACTTTTATCAATAGAGAATGCAGAAAAGGAATTATTTAACTACAGTCTAAAAAGACGTTATTTAAAAGATTCTTTTTCTATCGTTAAATTAAACATAAATTCATTATTAAAAGGCTAAAATGGATTTTTTAAAACTACATAAAGAACAAATATCGGATGCAAGGTCTCTTATAGAAGTAAGATATGAAATATTATCAAAAAGAAATTTGAATAAATTTACAGCTGGTAATGAATTTATAAACAAGGATCACAAACTTTATAGAGATTCTTATTTTACGTTTTTTCATAAATATTCGGTAACTTGTTATTTGCATCAGAGAAAAAGCAAAACATTCAACTTGGAATTATACCATAAATTCGTTAATTATCAAAGCAAGTTCTATATAATAGAAAAAAAAATAATTGGTAATAACGGATTCTTGATTTTTTATATTAGAAATTTAAATAACGATAGTTTAATTAAAGTAAAAGCAGCGTATGTATCTTACCTTGTAAGTTATAATAGTTATCAATACATAATCGATAACAGACTTACAAACTTAAATAATTTCAATACAAAAGATATAATTAAAGTATTGAAAAAAAACAATAAAAGAAAGGCAAGTAATCAGATGAAAAAGAACATTAAAATTTTTTACACGAAACAAATTATTAAAAATGTCAAAAATTCCGAAACCTTAGAAGTGGAAAAAGTGGAAACGTCAAAGGATATTAGTCTAAAAAACTTTGTATCTCAAGAGATCGCGAAACCTATTATGCAAGATTATAGCATAAAAGATTATAATGATATACATGACTATAATCTTGAATTCACTACAAGCGTTAAAAACAATATCGACAAACTTTTTTCAGTCAATACCGCTCTTTATTCTTTTCTAAATATAAACTTTGTTTCCTCCGATAAACTTGATAAAGAAAAATTGTCCGAATTCCTATTGACTTTAAATAATTCCGAAAGTTTAATAGACTTTTTGAAAATTATTATAAACCTTATACCGATCAAATTAAAGTTTGATACATTTACTAAAAATATGAAAACTCAAATTACCGAACAAGGATCAAGTGTAGCAAGTGAAGTATCCGAAAGTATTGACCTTACTTTCTAAATTTATTTCATAAGTACTTAAAAGCCGATTATTATTAATTTAATAATCGGCTTTTTTAGTTAAAGCCAGGTTATAAACTATTAAAAGGCGGTATTATGAACAAAGTTTATTGTACTAACTGCAAAAAAATCCAAAAGGTAAAATTTACAGTAAAATTCAAAACTAAATTTACTTGTCCTAACTGTAAGAAAATTTATTTAAATATTGACATGTCGGATTGTTTTAAAATCGCACCTTTGAAATTAAGTTCTTAAAAACTCGGAAGTTGGATTACAGAAAATAAAAAAAATAAATTTTTCTTTTTTTCTTACCAGCAGGACTCACAAGGCAGGACAGCAGAACCCGTGCAGCAGGACAGCATGACTCACGGAGCCTGTCAACAGAAATAAAAAAAATAAATAACTATCAAATTTCACTTGGAAAATCACTCTAATATATTCATATATTTTCAGGGAAAATTTATCAAGTTCATAAATAACTAAAAAAGCTCATAGAAATATGGGCTTTTTTTTTGTAATCAATTATAAATTAAATAATATGTGAAAAAATGCAGGAAAAAAGTAAAGAAAAACGTATGGAAGAAGCACAAATTGAAGCAGTAAAAACCCGCTATAAAAAGTTCTTTTTAACTAAATTAAAAGACCACGTACAAACTGCAGAAATAGACCTTGAAATTACAGCAATATCAAAGGATACAATACACTTAAGATACGGTAAAAACAGTGATAATATATCAGTGTTTAAAACAATAGAGAAATACAATCGTTTAACCGGTCAAAGTTATAAAAAAGTAATAACTGGATTTATGGCTACAGTAATTACATTTAAAGATAAATATATATTACTTAGCAAGAGTAAAATTTTCATTGATAATAGCGTAACAAAGCTTATGACAAATAGACGGTTTGAGTATGATTATAAAACTGGTGTAAGTGCTGAGAAATTAGCTAAAGTTTTTTGTACCGCCTAAAAGCTTTATTTGAGTTTTTAGATTGTAATTAACAACCGATCGCATTAACTGGCGTAACTAAGGAATAAATAGCCTATGGGATAAGCAACGTAATAATAGAGATAAAGCCCGGAGAAATCTGGGCTTTTATCTATGAATAGAAGTTTAATTAATTTGGAGCATACAAACATGAGTAAATTTATAAGTAATTATCTATATTTCATTCTATTTTCTATAATAGTTTTTATCGGTATTTGGGAATTCATCAAAATCTATATAATTAATAACTCTAATATATAGAGTAATTTTTGGGAAAAATTTTTAACCGGAGGAAATTTATGTATGAAATAATTAAAGTTGGTGAATATTATTGTGTTATTATTAATGACAATAATTACATACCAGTCAAGTGTTTATGCATGGCGGTTCAATTAGCTGAATCGTTATGAAAACTACATTAAAAGCCCTATTAATTTAGGGCTTTTATAGATAGTAAGTAACTTGTATAATTAAATTATAGGTAAAACAATGGGAATAATTAAAGAAAAAACTATTCGAGGTATCTTTAAAGAGAGTAAAAATCAACACGAAGTAGCATTAAAACTTTATAAGATTGCGTACTCTAATTGGGATAGCATAAAAAGTGTAAAAAGTTACCCGGAAGCTGGTGAATTGTTGAGTAAATTAATATGGGAACTATTCATGGATTTTGATAAAAAATATCATCCTAATGTTATGGCAGCTGGTTTGTGGTTAAATCAAGGTTTTTCTACAAATAAAAAGCTTAACGATTGGGAAATAACGACAGAAAATAGTGAAGTAGTTTATATTAATTAAAAGAGGTATTTACAATTCCAGAAAAAATAATATCAAATGTTAACATTAATGGTGTTAGTTATATTCTAAGTAATAATTCTACAAAACACGAAAAATCGTTTTATGTTACTGTCCGGGATATTAAAGGTAAGTTGTTATACTTAGAGGGATCGGGAACTAAAGACTATGCTGAAACTTGTTTTAATATACTTATAATCGAAAAATTATGCAAAAGATCTGTTGTAATGGTAGACAAAAAAGTAACCGAACTTATATTAATTAACTAAATAGGTTATGTATGAAAACAAAGCCCTATTAAATTAGGGCAATAATAAGGAGAACATTATGAAGTGGGTAAAATCAATCAATAAACGGTATGATTTATACCGTGGAGAAGATCGATATTTTATCAAAAATAAAGAGACTCAAACAATAGTCGATTGGGTCTCTTTTAAAACAGAAGAAAAAGCAATTAAATTCGTAACATAACCGGAGGAAATTATGAAAGCAAGATATTTAGTGGTTAATACATCGAAGTTATTTTCTAATGCTATATGGCGTATTTTTGACTTCGAAAAACGTGTTTATTTGATTGGTTCCAAGTTTACATTTAGTACCAAAAAAGCTGTAAAAAACCAAGCCAAGAAAATGAATACTTGGAAGGTTTTTTACATATTTAGTTAAATAAATATTATTCTTATAGTACCACAAAGCCCAGAGAAATCTGGGCTTTGTTAGTGACAGGATTAACCTGTACAATTAATCTATAAAAAGGGAGTTAATATGTTTAATCAAAAACAGCAGACAATTAGCAATAGTAATTGGTCAATTAATTCTTACCGTAATGGTCTTAATTTACTTACAGATTGTAACGGAGAAACTCGAAAAACCCATAACGATCATGTTCAAAGAGTAATAAATTTCCGGAGTTGGAAGCATTTCATGGTAATGGGCTAAATATGGAGACGTATTTAATTCGTTACTTTGACAGAAAAGGTATGGATTACACGAAGAAAATTGAGTTAATTCAGCAGCCATTTAAACAGGCTGAAACCTTTATTAAAACTTCATTTAAGTTTAATATATTCTGCATAATAAAATGTTAGAATAAATTAAAGCCCTATTAATTTAGGGCTTTAATTATTACATAGGCTAATTACATGCTTTTTGTAGCTTATTTTTTGATATATACAACTAAATAACCAATATTAGATTTTTTAATCCGTCTAATATTATTGTAAATTCACGGAGAAAATTTTTGGAGGTATTGTATGACCAATTTTAAAGTGATAGTTAAGTATGTAAATACAACGAGTGAACGTAAATCAGAATACAAAATTTCCGCAATAAATAGTGTCGATGCTATTAAAGGAGTATTGATATATATAGAGGAAAAAAGGGAATTTATTTGTATCAGCGAGATTCAAGTAAGAATATTGGAGGAAAAATGAAGAAAATAAACAAAGTTTTTACCGATAGAACAGACGCGAGTTTAACGGTTTCTTTATTTGAACATGGTTGCATAAGAAATCCTAAGACAAATAAGGTTATTTATTCTTGCAAATCGCTTAGTGGTTTATTTCTATATGATTATACCTACGTATCTATAGAAGAATTGAAGGAAGATTTGGAAGAGACTGAGCAATGTTATTTTGACTTCGATGGTTCTAATAGAGAGGAAGCAATTAAGAAGTTAAATAATGATTATTTAACTCACCATATTACCGGGTTAAATATGTACAATAGTTTGTATCAACAATCCTGCACTTGGAATTACAGTTTAAAAAGTTTATTAAAAGAGGAGCTAATATGACAGTATTTGACAAGCATCAATTAAAGATAGCTAAGCAGACATTAAAGTATACCGATGCTGCTATTGAAATTTTAGCTGGTATGACTAAAGAAGAAGCTATAAAAATAATTAAAAAATTTGAGACAAAGAATACTAACGGAAATAAATATGATCATTAAAATATTAACTTTAAGACGTGTAATAAGCCGTAAGGTTAACCAATTAAAAGTGTTAAATAATAACCATTTCAGCGATGTTGTACAGGTACATAATAAACTGTACTCTGTCAGGTATATTTGCCGATGTGGTTGCGATAAAATTTATAGTTTTAATAACTTACATTATATTAGGAGGATAAATGATTAAAAATATAACTAAAGAATCGAGTACTAAGATACAGGATTTAGAAGACCATATAATTGAAATAGAAAGGAATCATATAGAAGATACTAAATCTATAATAAAAGAAAATGAATCATTTAGAGATTTAATAGGTATATTGCAGAACATTATGTGGCAAGCTGCACGTAAAGATAATATACAAGTAATTAAAGATTATTTTAATAATCAAGGAACAAAAATGGGTATCAGGAGGTTAAATGGATAATTTTAATAAAAGATGTACTAAGTATATGGAAGGTAAAAAATTATACAATCAGATCAGGAAAAATCTAAAGAGATACCGATTAGAAATGGAACGGTTAGAAAATGGTATCGAGTGTCATCTCGATGAAGAAAATTTACTCAGTATTGCTCGTAACGCATTAATTCCAGAATTGATGTCAGTAATTACTAATTTAACTGAAGCTATTAGGCTTCTGAGTGGAGAGAAAGAATCAAAGGAGTAAATATTACAGAACATTATTTTAATAAACAAGGAGGCAATTATCAAAAAATTTGAAGTTAAAACGTATTATTCAACTTTTTGTTCGCAGACAATAGAAGCAAATAATGAGAAAAATGCTATAATAAAAGCCAGAACTAGGGTTTTAATACACAAAGATACTTTTGGAGTCGAAATCTTATCGCATTTGGAGAGCTGGGAAGAAGCAGATACAGTTGAAGAAATAACCTAACAAAAGGAGCCAATATGTTAAGTGTATCACACGTTTTTGGGGTTGGGGTAATTGAAGTTAACAGCATGGTTAAAGGTAGAATCTGCACAATAAAAACCGGCGACACATATAGGATAGAATTTTACAGTAAAGATGAAGTATTAATGACTGTCATTCCGGGACTAAGTGTAGATAATGTTGCTTTATTCTTTTTATTCGTTAAACCGGCTTTAGAGATAACTGTATAAATTGGAGTCTATATAGTGAAATCTTTCGCCCCTGACGAAACCACCGAACAAGGGAATTAAGCTTCTCAATACGTGGAAGTTATTTGGCAGATTCACCTTAATGGGAGAAAGTGTATAAAAGCCCGGAGAAATCTGGGCTTTTATAGTTAGTAAGTAAATTATATTAATAAAAGGAGGGAAATATGAACAATGTTTGTAGCAATTCTGTTGGTGAAGAATACCAAGAATTCTTAGAGAGTTCGTGGTACGATAAAGAGGGGAAAATAGGTGAAATAAAAAGTATGATAGAGACAATAAATGCAAGCGGTTTGGTAAACATTTCTTTATTGCCTCCCGGTTCAGATATGTATGATTTTTCACTTAGAATTTATGGTACAAAGCATTACAATGAAAAACCGTTTTATACCAACAGTACTGAATTAGATACTATATACGAGATAGTACAAGGTATGAGTATTTTAACAGCTATAATAGTATAGTTAATTAATAAAAAGGAGAATTTTATGATTGTAAAAGAGTTAAAAAAGATACTTGCTATATGTCCTGATGATTTGGAGGTAATAGGTAAATTTCCTGACGCTTCTTCAGGGTTTAATATATTCACATATTTTCGGGGAAATTTTTTAACATAGGAGGAATATGCTTAGTAAGAGTAAACTAATAACGTTAAAACGTCAAATAACTACCGAACGTAAACTTTTGGAACAAATTGAGAGTGATATTAAAATGCATATTTGTGGTGGGGGTTTAAAGAATTTGAGCGATTTTTGTTACATTATAACAAACATTAATGCAGTCAGTGTAATATTGAAATGGATTAGAAAAGAAATAGTTTCAGAAATTTTAACGGAGGATGTAAATGAAGAACTTAATAACCGAGATTGAGAATTATATTAAAATTTATGACAAGGACAAAGAGATGCATAAGTTCCCTAAAATGAATGTCGATAGTAACGACAGAAACCATATAATTACTCTAAGGCACCAAATTGACAGGGAAATTAAGTTATTTAATGACATTGATCTGGTCTTTGTTAACAACATTAAACGAGCTATTTTAATGTATAAAAGGAGGACAGGTGGATAAATACGACTTTAGAAAAAATCTATTTAATCTCCCCGAACTTAAAGCCAAGATAGAAGCTTTAGATTGGGAGGAATCTGATTGGGATCCGGGTGTAGAAATATGACGCATTTATCTTGGTTCTGTATTGAGTGTAATGCCCAGTGGTAAATTTTATACCGTATGGACTACTAATCAGACTGAAAAAGATTTAGAACGGGATAGTATGTTTTGCCAAAAGGCTGTTAAGGAATTAAATACTATTGAGTGTTATTTAACGGAAGGGGATGATGACTATTGTGATTTATTTATTGAACAACAAAGGGAGAAAATAAATGGATAAAATATTAATAAAAACTGAGGACATTTTTAGTAAATTTAGCGACCATTCTAAACATTGCGTATTTGTCATCGTAAAAGAACTCGATAACATATACAATAAAGTCGAGCTTCATAAGCTTTTAAACATAGGAAGTATGGAGGCTTTTTATGCTGAATACTTTAAGTATGATTTTGCTAACCGGGCTGAAGCTATGAAGTTCCTAAAGAAGACTGAACAGTATAAGGATATTATTTACGCTATTTATTACTCTTTAGGTAAATACGTAGAGGAGAATACATAATGACTGTTTTTGAGAAACACCAATTAAAGATCGCAAAACGTACATTAAAAATGAGTGATGTTGGTGCAGAAATAATGGGTGGTACGACAAAAACGAAAGCAAGGGAAATAATAAAAAAGTTAGCTAAAAGGAGGTAAATAATGGAAGTAATTACAAAAGAATACAAAGTTTTTAGCTTTGAAGAGTTAGAAGAAGAAGACAAGCAACAAATTGTCGAAGATTACTGGGATATTAATACTGAGTATGAAGATTGGTATGATATTAAGTATTTAAAAGAGAAGCTAAAAGAGTATGGGATCAAAACAAAGGATATTTGTTTTGATTTTGGTCGTGGGAGTTATTTATATCTTGATGAGTCCTTTATTACTGACGAACGGAAGTTTTTAAAATCTATGGGTGTAGACTTGCGTACAAAGGACGCGAAAATACTATTAGAAGAAGGGATATCAATCGACACTGACCATTTTGGTGGTGGTTGTGCTAAGAATTCTATCAATACTTATTATATCAGGGATTTATCACGAGATGATGATTTGGAAGAAGGTCTTAATGAACATATTTATTCTATTTGTAAAGAGTTAGCAACCATCATAAAAGAGCAATATGATTACCTAACATCCAGAGAAGCAATTGAAGAAACGATTATCTCTAACGAGTATCAATTTGTAAAGGACTCGGGTAAATATAAAATATTCTAAAGTTATCTTGATAAGGATTTAGTATCCGAAACCGGCGTTGTGCCGGTCGATAACAATTAATTAATTTAAAGGTGGAATAATGAAGAGATTTTCCGTTGAAGAAGTCCGCAGGGATAAAAACGGAGTCAATACATACCATTTACTGTACAGAGGATACAAGGGGTATAAAGCAGCAGAGAATAGACTTGATTATTACCATAGGATATTTCCTACAAAATGTTTTATGCTTTCTGTGTCCTATGATTATACTACAATGGTATTAATTAACATTAATTAAGAGGAGATAAAATGTGTCAATCATGTAATGAGGTAAGTATTAATGGCGTGAACTGTCATGAAATCGGTTGCCCGGACAGTTGGAAATATTATACAGTTGAATGCAAATGGTGTGGGATACTATTTAAACCGGATGCTGAAGGGCAAGACTGTTGCTCCGATGAGTGTGGAGCAGATTATTATATGTAATAATTAATTAAATAGGAGTAAAGACAATGAAAACAACGAATAACTTTTTAAAATTAACTATGCCCCAATTTGAAATTAAAAAGCTTAAGGATAAAAACAAGAAATATATTTACCTTAATCCTGATTCTTTTATTGTTACCGTAAGACCAAATTTTGTAAATGGAGAGCATTTTACAAATATCAACATTCTTTTTGATGAAACACCAAGAGGAACTTTTACAATCTGCGTAGCTGAAGATTCCGATAAAATTGTAGAAATGATTCAAAAAGCTAAGGTTAAAACGCTGTGATAACTGATTATTAAATGCATATTCCCTGCCGACTGTCGCAGGTTTGCAGGGGGCAAATAGTCAATAGGACTGATAATTAACAGGCAATTGTAGATTAAATAAACAGGTGAGACAGTGAATAATAAATTAAAAAACGAACTTGCAAGATTAAAAAGAGAAAAAAGTATAATTAAATTACACAGAGGATTTTGGAATGAAAAAAGACTTGCTTGGGTTAATAATAGGATTAAAGATATTGAAATAATATTTAACCATTAACAGCTTGGAAGGGCAGGAGGATTTTATGAGTGACAGGAAATACAATGGGTGGGCGAATTATCAAACATGGAACGTTAAGCTATGGATTGATAACGACGAAAAATTACAACGTCGTTTTGAGGCTGAAGTGACCTATTTGAAAAATAGTTTTAATGACAAAAATAGACACGTTAGAGATTTGAGTGAATCTATACAGAGCTTTGTCGAGGGAAATAACCCATTAAACGATAAAGAACCTACAATGTATTCTGATGTTCTTACAAACGTTTTAGCTTGGGTTAATTACAGGGAAATTGCAGAGGCATATTTAGAGGAATAACTAATTAATAATATTAATTTAAAATGGAGTATCTAAGATGACTAAAATAACAGAAAAAGAAGCGTATGAAATGTATAACCAAAATCTCAATGAATTAAATATTAATGAAATTTTATCTCAATTCTCAACAGCAAGAGCAGTAGAAGAACTTGACCCTACGTTGTATAACTGCGGATTCAATGACTTTCTTGATTCCCTTTTAAGTGATGGAACAGAAGTTGAGGGATTAACCGAAGGAGACCTTGATGAGGAATAATAAATCAAACTACTAACCAGAAGGGAGAAATAAATAAATGAGTCTCAGAGATTTAATTCTAAACAACCGAAAATTATTACATGAGAATGAATCTGAATTTTTTCAAATATTCACCGTAACTTTAAGTAAACACTTTGACATAATAATGGGATTTAATATAAGTTCGTTTAGTACGAGAATAAAAGTGCCTGATGAGGTATCTGCAAAAGATTGGGTCGAGGCAAGATACGGTATGAGAGCCTTAGTCATTATTCAAAAATTAATAGGAGGAGAATGTTAGTAAAAGAATTAATTAATCTACTTAACAAACCAGAGTACCTTGACAAAGAGGTTATGTACACAGTAGGTAACGCAACAGAATTGATTGCTATTTATCACGGTAATTTACCTGTTGTAGATGTAGATATACTGTTTGAAGATTGTGTGTATATAACTATTGGTAAAATAGAAGAATAGAGTCATTAATAAGGAGAATAAAATGAAAAAATTAATCCAAAAACAACAAGTTATTCAACAAAGTTTTACCACCCGGTGTATTATGGTTAAAAACATTGTAGCTAGTATAACGACTGATTATTTTTTACTGTTATCTGAGAAACTTGATGAAATTTATCCACTACATCCGGCTGACAAAGAAGCTATGTTGCTTACCCTGTGGAACAGGGTAAAATTTAACAATGTTGATGAGTGTAAATCGTCTATTGATAAAGTATAATACAAAAGCCCAGAGAAATCTGGGCTTTTGTAGTTAGTTGATTGATTTTTAATTAAATTAAGGAGGGAGAGAGTATGTTAAGAGATAAATATTTTGATGATATTGTTTCAGCAAAAAAGTATGAGAATAGAACAGCTGAAAGAGAATTTAGAAAGATGATTAAAGAGGGAGGATCTCATCACCTAACCTTGCAAGTTTAATAATATCCAGTAAAAAATGGGAGGCACGTGAAGTTGGTAATTATCAATATGGCATAAATATCGAATGCGGTTTTTGTTTCTATAATAAAGATAAAATTGATTTAGGAGACACAGATTGTAATACAGTTTGCATATATGGTAAACTGTATTACAATGAGGAGGATTTTTGTACACTCACGAATCCAAAAGCTATGCTTAAACGTTTTAGAACTAAAAAAATGGCAACAGCAATAGCTAAAGCAGATAAAAAATACAGGGAGGAAAATGAAAATAAGAATATTTGACAACGGGGGTGAAACCTTCGATCGTTACACAGTATTCATTGACGACGATATTTTTGGCATGTCCCATAATCCCAGAAGTCCACAAGGATTTAATCAATATTGTAATGAATTTTCAGATATACCTGACGAAGATAACTACGCACATTTAGGC
>SDBU01000333.1_pt1 | contig 67097 bp, 119 predicted proteins | sample 2277071 | NCBI WGS metagenome assembly SDBU01 (sample SAMN10397929, study PRJNA504765) | marine sediment metagenome | isolation source: marine sediment core GS08_GC12, 126 cmbsf | place: Arctic Ocean: Gakkel Ridge, Loki's castle | collected 2008 | reverse complement strand
AGAAAATTTGATAAAAAAGAGCAGGAAGTTTTTTTAGATATTCTTTCTTCTATGGTATCTAAGAATAAAATTGAAGAAATAAAGAAATTTTTTGAAGAAAATGATAATAGGAAGATTATATTAGGAAAAGAAATCTTGTGTGGATAGAGAAAATCGATGAAATCAAAACTTGACGAATTTCAACAGAAAATGTGTACAGCATTGCATAAGGAGGGTTATACAGGATGGACTGATGGAAAAGTAGGAGATAAACCAAAAACAATTAGTTTTAAAGACAATGACGGGTTGGTATATATAGTTAAACTTAGATTAAAAAAACATCACACTATAAGATTGGAGAAAATATGACGGAATCTAAACTTGATAAATTTGAACGAATAGTTTGTAATGGAGCATGTGAACACGGTTATAGGCGAGTTTCTGAAGGAGAAAGAGGAGATAAGCCAAGGTCGGTTTATTTTGAAGATGATGAAGGTATAGAATATAAAGTTAGACTTGAAATAGTAGAAAAACAGTCTGAAGTCTCAGATGAGTTAAAAGGAGATTGCCCAGAAGATTGTACTAAACATATTAGTTGCAAGAAAAATCGGCAAGAAGAAAAGTCTGAAGCTTCAGAAGAAATGCCCGATACGGATATTGATGGTCCAGAAAATATTCATCTTAACGAAAGCTATGGCGATTGATAGTAAATAATCTAAATTGAGTTTTGAACTCATCTCCTTTTGTTTCTAATGACGATATCTACAGGGACAAAAGGAGATTTTTTTATGTCTAAATATTATAATGTTTACATTTCTGTTGACCCCGGAATTACAGGAGGTATTGCTATCTTAGATGAAGAAAAAATGGTCGTTTATAATATTCCAATTAAAAAAATTGTTGTTAATAAAAAAAAGAAGAATAAATATGATATTCAGGAAATAGTCAAATTATTAAAACCTTATTATGGAAAAAATGTTTTATTTGTGCAGGAATTAGTAGGCGTAATGCCTGGACAAGGAAATTTGAGCGGATTTAATTTTGGGGTATCTGCCGGATCGACGATCGGCATTGCTGCTGCCTTGGAATTCGAGATAGTTGAAGTCAGACCTTCTATGTGGAAAAAAGCCTATCCTAAGTTAATTTCTACCTGTTCAAAAAAAATAAAATCACAGATTAAGCGATTAAAACAAAATGAGAAAACTTTAGAGGATAAAAGCTTAAAAAAGGCGAATAAGAAGGAGATAGAAAAACTAGGTAGACAAATAAAAACAGAAGCTAAGAGTGCAGCTAGACGCTTAGTTTCTAAGCTTTATCCAAATCTGAAAGGTGATCTCAAGCTGAAAAAGGATGATGGCAAGGCAGAAGCTGTTTTAATTTGTCTTTGGGCTAAAAATAATTATAAGGAAGAGAAATGAATTGGTATAAAATATCCAAAGATTTTGGTGAAAGAAATATTCTTAACAAAAAGATAAAATTTTTAAAAGCGATGAAGAAGAATCTAAATTACTTATGTAAGTATGTTTTCCAAAATGGGTCTCATACCAAGAAAATAATTTTATCTTACATTTTTGATAAAAAGATATCTTCATATCCTAGCCTCAGAGATATCTTGATAGAAGCCAGCAATATAGTTCTTGATAGTCCGTATAGGTTTGGAAGTACCTGTCAGGATTTAATAAAGAGAATAGAAAACCAGATATATGTGTTAAAAAAAGAGAGAAGAGAATTCGATAGCCCAGGTAGTGTAGATAAGGTGAAGAAAGGATGGCAGTAATTTATGACAAAAGCGATAAAGAAAAAAGATCAAGAGTCTTTTCCTCAAGATAGCTCAATAGTTCCTTTTTTTTCTCATGGAACAAGGATAACAAGATCGAATTGTAAGTTTTGTCAACTTGATTTCAGAGATGAAGCAGAACTTAAATTCGATGAAATAAAAAATTATCTTGCTTTTCGAAGATGGTTGGAGGAAGAAAAAAATACTAATATTTCTTTGAATGCTATTCGTAATCATATAATTTCTCATTATAAAAGTGCGGAGAAAGAAGAGTTTTTACGTGAATATGCTTCAGAAATTAATAAATGGGTTGGTAGGCAAACGGATAAAATCGGAGCTTTGAGAACGAGGATGGCTATTCTTGATAAAGAAATGGTAACTATTGCCGCAGAAGGACAAGACCTCTCTTTGGAGCAACGAAGAAAAAATGCGGAAACAATTAAGAAATTAGCAGAGACATTGCTTACTTATCAGACAAAAGTAGAGGAATATACGAAAGGCGTAGAACCTGTTACTATAGTTGTTAATCAATTAAGAGTTATTATTACAGATGAAATGCAAAATGTTGGAGATGCTCGTGTCAAAAAGGTTCTTGTTAATGTCTTGGAAAGATTGCAAAGTAGTGTGGGAGATATGATAATAGATCAAGAAAGTAATTAAATGAAAGAGCAATCTACTGAAAAATATAATGATTTGTTAAAAAATCTGGGGATAAAGAAAAATGCAGTAATAGGTAATTCTACGGGAAGACCTGTTTATTTTCCTCCTCCTACAAGAGGGTCTTTTAAGGCGAAACCAACAAATATAAAAAGGGGATGTAAAGGATGTTCAAGAAAAAGGAGATCTAGATAATTGAAAGAAAAAGGATTATTAACTATTCTTTCCTCGTTTAGACATCTCTTTGAAGATGTTGTTCATTATCCTAATATAATTCTTACGGATATGAAAGCTTTACCTTCATCTACAAAAAAAATTTATCCATGTGATATCATAGATCTGAGAAAGATATTATCTGAAGAAATGATAGAGGGAGATAAATATATCCCTCTATTCTCTATTAATTTTTCCAACAAATATTTAAAGAAATATCCAATCTTTTTACTTTTGGATGAGAAGGATAAAAAAGCTATACAGCATGGAGGAGTCTCTTTTTATGAGACCCCAATGGATATAGAAAATATTTTATTATCTGTCATAGTGAATGAGCCAGTGGACAAAGAAGTGGAAGAAAGAGTAAGAAGAATTATTGCCGATAGCGGAATATCTGTAGAATGTATCTCTCATAATAGTATCCCTGGCTTGAGTTCTCAAAATCCTAGATTAAGTAGAACTGCTCAAGTCAAAGACAATATTAAGATAGAATTAACTCCTATAGAAGAAAAGATATTTGATTTTCTGATGAAAGTTAAAAATCATTTTGGACTTTCCACAAAATTAAGAGTTGCTGGAGGATGGGTAAGAGATAAGATTCTTGGTTTATCAAGTGATGACATAGATATAGCCTTGGAGAACATGACAGGTAAACAGTTCGTTGATTATATAAAACAATATCCTGATAATCAAGCGGTGGGGAAAGATTATACCGTAGATCAAAATGTAGAAAAATCTAAACATTTAGAAACTGCGGGAATAAATATATACGGACAGAAAATAGAATTTGTGAATTTGAGATCAGAAATATATACGGAAACTCGTATTCCTGAAATGAAAATGGGAGATGTAGAATCTGATGCTAAGAGAAGAGATCTCACAATTAATGCTCTTTTTTACAACTTGGAAACAGGGAGGGTAGAAGATTATGTCGGAGGATTAAACGATCTAAAGAATAAGGTCTTGCGAACCCCACTAGATCCTGTCGAAACGTTTAAAGAGGATCCTTTAAGAGCTTTGAGAGCCTTGAGATTTAAAAGTAAATTCGGCGGTTTTGCCCTTGATAAAGAATTGGTAGAAGCCTTAAAGAATCCTGAGGTTCAGCAAGCTTATAAAAGCAAAGTGTCAACAGAAAGAGCAGGTCCTGAGATAATGAAAATGATGATGGGAGAAAATCCTGTAGACGCATTGAGAGTCTTATTTGAGACAGATCTATATAAGTCTGTTTTTGATATCCCTGAAATGGAGGAAGTTGTTCCTGAGGGAATAAAAATGGATCAGAAAAGTTCTCACCATAAATATAACTTGATGAATCATACTCTAGAAGTAATAAAAAATATGGATAATATTATGAGGCAAAATAATGAATCTGATAAAATGAGAGGATTAATGAATCTCGCTGCCACATTTCATGATTTTGGAAAAATGAAATCAGATATTCAGGTTCCTCATAAAAATTATCCTCAATATATGTCTTACATCCATCATGAAGATGCTTCGGCTAGAATGGCTGATGACATATTAAAATCTATTGGAGTAGGAAAAGATGACAGAGATATAGTCAATCAGGTTGTGAAACTGCATATGAAACCTCATCTTTCTGATGAAATGAGTTCTAGAGGAAAAGGGAGATTTTTAAGAAAGAGTAGATTACCTGGCAAAGAAGAAGAACATAAAGATTTGTGGAAATATATCTTTTATCATGCTCGAGCCGATGAGATGTCTACTATTCCTGAAAATTTTGATACCGAAAAAAGTCAACAGAGATTCGATAACTTCGAAAACTATGTGAACAGTCCTCGTGGTTCTGTTCAACAAAGTATAATTAGTGGTCATGATATTATGGCTATAATTCCTGAAATAAAACCAAATACAGGATTTATTAAGGAAATTCAGGAAAGAATACAAGAGATGCAAGATAGTGGAGAAATAGATGTCGGCTTTATAGCCCTTCCAGAAGGGCCAGAAAAAGTGCAGGCAATGGAATTCACTAAACAACAAGCTCTATCGGTAGTCCAAGAAATGAAACCGGAACTTTTAAACAAATATAGGGGTCCAAAAATGGCATCGAATTGGTATAAAAAAGTAATTTCACAAGTTCTTCCAAGTTCCCCTTATTTGGATCCAGACGGAACGATTACAGAGTATCTAGACAAGGGTGAAGTAAAAGGACCTAAAATGTGTAAGCCTCCTTTTGAGGTCGGGATGAAGATTAGAGATAGAAGAAAGGGAGCAGCTTTTCCTCAGGAATATGGTGTTGTTCTTGAAGTTGATGATAAACAAATGAAAATAGAATGGATAGATTCTAAAAATAAGAAAAATAAAGAACAAATTTATAACCTGGATGATACAATTTCATTACATTCTCTTATAGCAAAGGTCTAGTATGCTTCAAATAGGACTGTTGGGATATTTTATTGGAGATTCCTCTCAGACATTTTTAGATAATACCCCTGTTTACTATGAGCCTGGTTTTAATATTTTTTCTCCTTTGGAATTTAATGTAGCTACTTGTGATCAGATGTATTTTATATTAAGAGAAAGAACAGACCCTACTGAAGATAATTTTAGAACAGTTCTTTCTAACAATTTTATACTTGAAGTTACAGATGTGACTACGGGAGAATATGTTCCTTCTATAATTCTAGATTATAGCACCTGGAGTTCTTCCTTTCCCGTAGAGGGGATTGATTATCCTGCTTTAATAATAGTTATAAGAAATTCTATTGATCCCGAAAATCCTCAGAGAGTTAGAACTCTTAAGGTCGTTACTAAAAATGGTGAAAATAATAATTCTATTGAATTATATGTAATGGTACAAGATCAAAAGCAGACACATTATTATCTGACGGTCGATGTAGACAAATTTGAAGAAAGAAGAAAAAGTTCAATGGGAGGTATAGAAGGTGCTATAAATGTAAATAATGTTAGCGATACTTATCTTTTATTTTCTCCTGTTACTTATTTTAAAGAAGTAGATAAAAATTATTCTAATTTTTCTTATCCGTCTGGTTCTGTTTTTTATCAACGTCAAACGACTTATAACGATGAAAATTTTTCTTTTGAGATAGAAGGATATAGTCATACTTTTGTTCTCGATAATATAAAGTTTTTTTCTGTTCCTAATTATCAAAAGGCAGCAGTTTTATTAGTAGATAAACATATGTATACAGATTTAGTTACTGTTAGTGATCGAGTCTATGTGGATATTAGTGCCACAGGCATTTTGAGTGATATCTATAATTCTTTTAGAGTGTATTTTATCCAATGACTTGGTACAAGATAGCTAATAATAATGATATTGGTAGAAGAATTAAAAAGATTCTTAAAACCCACTCTTTTACGAAAAAAATGATGGAGATTTATGATATTGATCCAAATGATGTCGATAATAACCTAGATATAAAAATAATGAAATTAAAAGAGGATTTTGCCAAAGGAAATGGGAGAGAAATTTTTCTCGATGAGAGGCTTTTTGAGAACTCTTTTTCTGATTTTTTAAGAAATAATTTTCATTTTGTCATACATGAATTTTTTCATTGGTTAAAAAGAAGGCATGAATATTCTTTTTATTTTAATGATCCGGAGGAAACTCAAAGTTTTGTATTGGCTATAGCGTGGGAAATGTTGAATGGAAAAAATGATAAAAAGATATTAGAACGTTTGTACCCCATAATAGAAAAGCATTTTGATGATAAAAATCAATGTGATTTGATGGTTTCAGAGATGTTTGATAAGGCTAGAAATTTTTTAGAAAGTAATAAATAATTTTCAAGGACATGTAAATGCCTTTTCAAAGATATATAAACGGTTACGATCAATGTAAACCTCCTGTTTGCCCTGATAATACTAAACTTTTAGTATTAAGCTATCCTAATGTAGTCCAAGTGGGGACTCAAATTACAATAACATTTACTATTAGCGGGAACTCTACTGAACCAGGTTATGCTATAACTAAGTGGTCTCTTAATAATCCTAATGTTTTATACAATACCGCAGTTGCTACCCATCCTGGAAATTATGTGGCGACTTTGCCTGCTCAAGGCAATGTAGGACTTGTTTATTTTATTTGTCAAGCTTTGATTAATGATGTTATAATTCAGAATGAAGATGATCCTATTTTAAGTATCATTGTTCAATCTGGTTCTCCAGTGACTCCGACTACTCCTGTTTCTCCAACGACACCATTAACTCCGACTACTCCGGTTGGTCCCACTGGTCCTACTCCAACCCCAACTCCAACTCCAACTCCAACTCCACCTCCAACTCCGACTACTCCTGTTGGTCCCACTGGTCCTACTCCAACCCCAACTCCAACTCCAACAGTTATTCCTACATGGCCTTTGACTCCTGTGGGACCTGTTGTCTCCCCTCCTGGTAGTCCCACTAGTCCCACTAGTCCCACTAGTCCCACTAGTCCCACTAGTCCCACTAGTCCCACTAGTCCTACTGGTCCTGGTCCTACTCCTACTCCTACTCCTATTCCTGGTCCAAGTTTTACTATTAGTGGAGTTACTTATAATGATAGTGGAGGTCCTAAACCTGAAGGGGATCCTTGGCAAGAGGGTTATTATTTATATGGTGCTGCAAGAGAAGAAGTTTGGGATAAAATAACCATTAACAGAACTTACCCACTTCCTGGTATAGGTTGTACTACTGATACATCTAGTGAATCCTTTTCTATAGATGCTTTTGGAGGAGATCAAGTTACATTAGCTGTAACATTTATTAGATGGCCTACTGAAGGATGGTATCGCATTGAAGCACATGTTTCAAGAATAATGTCTTGTCCTACCCCTGGCGTTGTTCGCTATTGGTACTTTCATTTATTTTCTATCGGTGGTGTATCAGAATTTTGGGGACAATCGATAGATTGTGGTGGAGCGGGAAATATTCCATGTCGCAATTTTTATGATGACTTATTTTTCGATTATATTGCTGATGGAGGGGCTTTCGGGTGTGATACTGCACATATGTATATAGGACAAGGGGGGACGGCTACTTTTAATCCTCCTTAATGTAACAATTGAGATAAATCATAATGGATGAAGATTTTAAAAAAAATTTAAAAAACAGTATTAAGAAAGACTTTTTTTTTATCCCTAAATTATCTTTATCAGATAAAATAAAAAATCTTAAAAAATCCTGGAAACATTTAAAACAAAATGGGGTATTTAATAAAAAATCTTATTGTAGTTTAAAAGAAGCTATAGAGAGACAGGTTTGTTGTACAACTTGCACAGACACAACTAAATGTCCTTATTGTGGTTGTTTTATAAAAATTAAAAAATTATTAAATACCGAGAATTGTCCATCTCTTCAAGCCTATCCTCATTTAAGAAAATGTCCTCCAAAAAATTATTGGTCAGTTGTAAAAGAAAAAACTTCTGTTCTTATCCCATCCCGTAACGAAAAATATTTAAATAGAACTATTGAGAATTTAATAGAAACAGCAACAGGAGAAATAGAAATTCTAGTCGGAATGGATGGATGGGATTTTGATTATGAAGTAATTAAGAATGACAGAATTAAAGTTTTTAAAGAAGAAATTCCTATTGGAAGAAGAGCGTTACATAATAAATTAGCAGAAAAAGCAACGGGTAAGTATTTATTTAAAATAGATGCTCATTCTATCATGGATTTAGGGTGGGATACTAAATTAAAATGTATTTGTGATCCAAACACGATTATTGGATGTTGTGTTTCTCCTATTAAAGAAGAGTCATGGAAACTTAGTGAACGGAAGTGGATGGGATGTAAAATAGATGAGGAAGTTAACTTTAGTTGGGATATAAAAGATTATAATAAATGCAAAAAAATAGAAGAAGTATTGTCTTTTCCTGCTGGAGCATGGATGATACAAAAGGAGACTTTCTGGAAGTTCGAAGGAAACAATCTTCTTCTTGGCAAATGGGGATACGAAGAAGCGGAGTGGACCTTGAATATCCGATTAACAGGGGGAAAAATATTTATAAGAAAAGATGTTAACCATGGACATCTTTTTAGAAAAAAATTTCCCTATAAAGTTACAGACTGTATAGATGAGAGTAGGAAAATACTAAAACAATTGTGGTGGGGAAATCATAATAAAAATCAAATAATGACGATAAAAGAGGTAGTAGATCAGTTTAAAAAATAGAAGAAAGATTTAAATTGTATATTCAGATTACAACTAGATGTAATATGTCTTGTCCTCATTGTTGCTATTCTTGTGATAAGGAGACAGGACAGGATATGCCTTTTGAATTATTTGAATTAATTTTGAAAAAATGGGGGAATAAAATTATTAAAGAAGATAAAAAAGAGATAGTTCTAGGAGGAGGAGAACCTACTGTCCATCCTGAATTTCGGAAATTTTTAGATCTGGCTTTGTCATACGGTAGGGCTTGGATAGCTACAAATGGGAAAAGAACCGAAGATGCTTTATTTTTGAATGATTTAGGTAAAAAAAATATTTTACATGCGATATTAAGCTTAGATAAATGGCATGAACCAATAGACAAAAGTGTTGTAGATGCTTTCAAGAAAGGATTAGTTGATTACGATCATGAATGGACATCTATGATTTCTCCAGATGCTAGTCAAGGGTCAAGGGAGATAAGAAGTATTAGAGAACCATACAAAAGAGGAAACTGGAAAAGGGGACCTGACCAATGTGCGTGTAAATATATAAGAGTTGCTCCTACAGGTTTAATTTATGGTTGTGGATGTTTGGACTCTCCCGTTGTAGGAACAGTTTTAGATGGTTTTTTCGATAGGTTCAAAAATATTCCCTGGTATGATACCTGCTTTAAAGACTGGTATTTTGTAAAAAAATAAATGTATATTCAGATTACAACACGTTGTAATATGTTCTGTTCTCATTGTTGTTATTCCTGTGACTCAACAGGAGAAGATATGTCTTTAGATACTTTTGAATTAGTTTTGAAAAAATGGGGGAAATTAATAAAAAAAGGTGAAGACAATTTTTGGATATGCATAGGAGGAGGAGAACCAACTCTTCATCCTCAGTTTTGGGAGATAATAGATATTAGCACTAAACATGGTTTTCCTTGTGTTCCTATAAACGGTAAAAAAACAGAGGAAGCTTTAAAACTTATAAAATTAAGTGAAAAAAATCTGCTAAGAGTTGTTTTAAGTTTAGATAAATGGCATGAACCAATAGATGAAAAGGTCATAGTTGAATTCAAAAAAAGACTTCACGAGTATAAGAGAAAATGGGGAATAGAATGGGAATATAAAGATGGAAAAGTGGGAAATAAAAGCGTAATTACGATATATGAAGCGGTTAATGCAGGAAGATATAAGGAGGGAGTAGACGGATGTTGTTGTAGGATGCCTCTAATAAGACCAGATGGGTCTATATTTGGTTGTGGATGTACAGATGCTCTCCTTGTAGGAAGTGTTAAAGAAGGGATTTTCCCTCAATATAAATATTTTCCTCTTACAGAAGGATGCTCAAAAACAAAAGATTTCAAAGTGATTTAGCCGATTTTATAATTAGAATAAAGAAATAACTACTATTTTTAAAGGGGAAACATGAAAAAAAAAATTAAGGTCAATAGGTTTCTACAGGACCCAAATTGTTGTGCTATCGCCGCTATTACAACAATAGCTAATTATTATAATAAAGATATTGATTACAGGATAGCAAAATCTATTACTAGGAAAAAAGTATTGAAAGATTTTAAGAAGGAAGGTCTAGAATCAGGAGAGATGGGATTATTGTTGAATTATCTTGGTTTTAATAAAGTCACTATAATTTCTTCTGATGTTGATTTTCTTGATTATTCCTGGAGGAATTTCAGCAAAGCCAAATTGATTAAGAAATTAAGAGAATTTTGTTCTGTTACTAGAGATAGGGTTCGTGCTAGATGTATAATGAACTGGTTGTCTGAGAAATCTTTTGATAATAATTTAATAATTGATTATAATTTTGGAGATTATATTAGAGCCGAGATTGACAGCGGGAGACCTGTCCTTGTCACTTTTAATTGGACAATATTTTTTAGATATTATAAAGTGACAAAAAAAATGAAAGATGATATTAAAGGAGATTATGAAGAACATGCTGTTGTATTATACAGTTATAATAAGAAAGGAGTGAAGATCTGTGATTCTCATAATCAGTTTTATAAATATAAATTGAAAAAATATCAAGATGGTTTTTATTTTATGTCCTGGGAAAATTTAATGACAACTATGAATTTTGGGGATGTTTATATATCCGAAAATTATAGTAAAGATAGTTTTGAGAGATATTGTAAATGATTAAATTAACAGAGTTAGTGGATGACTTTATAGAAAAATTACAGAAAATAAAACAAGAAGCTGATTCGATGGTAGTAGTTGGTAGTATAGATGGGATGGTGTTAACGAACACCTACGATGCAAATTTTAAATCAAATAAAATTACAGCCCAGGATATAAGGAAGTATTGCAAGGGGCAAGGATTTAAAATAGATAGAATTTTTTTTCTCGATGTTTTTGATTTGGAGGAGAAAGAAGAAATGAATAATTTTAAAGCGAAAAGTGATTCAAGATTATTTGTTTTGAAAAATAAAAACGAATATGAAGCTTATTTTTTCATTAATTCTAAAATAAAAATAACATAATTACTATTGTAAAGTGAAAAAAAATAAGTAAGATATAATGAGAATGATATTTTTGGAGATTAAAAATGGCCGATGTTCAAGCTTCTGGTGGAGGAATAGGACTTTGCGGGGCTACCTTTATCGTATTTTTGATTCTTAAGCTGACGGGACATATTACTTGGAGTTGGTGGTGGGTTACTGCTCCTTTGTGGATTCCTACTGCTTTAGCACTTGGAATACTTGTTATTGTTCTTCTTTTTATGCTTCTTGCTGGCATTATCGGTGCTTTGATAAAGTGAGAATTATATGAGAACTCGACATTATGGAGATTGCCCAATATATGCATCGCTTTCGAATGATTTGCCTGAATGTGGTATTTGTTGTTGTGGCTATGGATGGGAACTTGTAGGAAAAGGAGACTGGTCAGAGATGTATTCGAAAGAATTGGAAAAAGAGATGAAATTTAGAAAACCTGGATATTATGAAAAAAGTTCTTGAAAGTGAAAAAAAAGTTGATATAATAATTAAAGTAAAAATTCGATTTTTGTCGAATATAATAATAGAGCAGAAAATAGCTGTGTGCTATTTTTAGAGTTAGAGTTAGTTTTAGTTAGAGTTAGTTAGAAAGGAGTACAGCAATGTACGAAGAAAAGATCGAGTCCGCACGTCAAATTATTTCCACCCACAATCAAACTGTTGGAGATCAAGCGATTGATATTGATTCTTTTGAATCAAAATTAAAAGCTGGAGGTGGAACGTCCGAGGAAGCCTTAAAACAGTGTAGTTGGGAGGATCTGAAAATATTTGGATTACCAATACTCTTAGCTAGACAGGTAGCTAAAGTTTTTAGGAAGGATTCTGATGGAAGGTCTCCTACTTATATTTCGCACAAAAAAGCTGAGGTAATGAGTCCTGAGGAATTGCTCGAAGCGTATAATATTTATGATCCAAAAAACGCTGTTGGTAAGAGACTGACTGAGTTATCCGATGGAAAACGTTGTGTTGTTTTTCGTAACAATGGGGATATTGATGTTGGATCGTCAACTAAACTTTTGAAGGATATTCAAAAGGGTTATGATGAAGTATCGAGAGTTGTGTTAGACGGAAGACCCTGTCCTACTTATAGGATAGGTGAGAAACCTGATGCTTTTGCTGATGAAAATCCTCTTTATCCAGGTAGACCTCTTCGAGACGGTGAAACCTGTGACCAAACAGGACGTTCATGGCAAGGGATTCTTCTAATTGTTCGTCAAGTAGTTTATTTTGCTATCACCAGATCAGATGAACTAGTTATAGATTCCGTTGGTACTGCTAGTGATGTTATGGATAAAGTTGTATCTGCTGATGCCGAAAAAATTGTCAGATTAAGATATCCAGAGGCATCTTTGCTTATTGACGAGGCAAGAGAACTTGGCGAATTGCCTACTCTGAAGGTTGCCTTAGGAACTAGTAAGTCTGATAAGAAAAACGATCCTTTTCACCCTGGTAAAACCTATTAAAAAGAGGATAACCAATGACAGAAAAAATGACTATAAAAGAGTTGTCCTGTTCTTTTAATATGCCGAACAAGTTACAAAGTGAAGTTATCAATAAGGAGGAAGCGGCTCACGCCCTTCCTCCTTATGCTCCTGTTGGTGTCTATTCAGTAGACAAGTATCCAGGTTGTCCTGACAATTGGATGCATGGATCAGATATTGCTAGTAGCTATTTTATTGGCGTAGAAGAAGATAAGGGAATGTGGTTGAATTTAAACCATTGTCTTAGTCACAAATATCATGTAGCCGTAGTTATTAGTATCCAAGGTATCAGTCCTGTAACGGGAAAAAAGACAGATAAACTTCGGTTGGAAAAGTATCAGAAGAACTGCCCTATTCATAATAAGGCTTTCCAGTCGAATAGATTTTGTCCTGATTGTGGATATGAATGGCCTGCTCAAAATTACTTAGCTACTACAGGAACACCCTATGGGCTTTTTTGGTTAGATGGCTTCAGGACCCCCGATGGTAAAGTTAGACAGTATATTTTTACCGCTGAAAAAATAAAAGGTGTAGCTAAGCAATTAATAGGTGAAGATAGGGTTTTTGCGATTGGGATGGCTTTTTACTTAAGCAAAAAAGAAAAGAAGATTGAAGTAAAAGAATCGAAAGAACGACACTTCGGTGTTAAGCATGAATGGGATCCTAAAATCTTATTGAACGATACTTTTGTAGATAACGATCCTTTTGTAGATAACGATCCTTATGTGAATAACGCATCTCCTCCTTTCTTTTTTTCTCCTACACATGCACCTGGTAATTGGGATGTTACATCTTATGGAGATACGGAACAATGTTTAGGGGCTGTAGCGGAAGGAGAAGATTCCGTAGCGGAAGGAGAAGATTCCGTAGCGGGAGCGGAAAGTTCAGAGTCTCTATCCAGTGGACATAAAGTAAAGTCCTCAATAACTAGAGCAACAAAGGGCAGAACTAAAAAAGTACGTTCTAAAATTAAAGCCATATCCTCCTTGTTAGGTTCGAAGATGGAAAAAACATCTGCTCCAGTTAAAATCACGAAGAAATTGGAAGTGGGTGCAGGAGCTTTGATTAGACAACAAGTTTATGAAGATCCCGAAGAGATGGATTTCTGGAGGGAAAAGCCCTACGGAATGATTTACATAAACTATTGTGATACAAAAACCCTTGAAAAGATACTAGCCAAGGGACGAAGAAAAGAAGAAAAAGAAGGTTTTATGAAAGATTTAAAAGTCGGAAGTTAAATTAATAGGAGAGATCTCCCGCCCTTTAGATCTCTCCTATTCTAATTTTGATAAGATAGAGAATTAATTATTTCCGTTCCTATATCCATTATAGTAGGTTGCAAAAACTAAGGATTGTTTTAGTTCTTTGCTTTTTATTTCATTTTTGATAAGAAAATCTTTAGCCCCAAGATCAAGGGCTAATTCGCCTGTCTTATAATCCTCAAATCCTGTAAGAATTATTACAGGAATGGATATTCCTCTCTTTTTAAGAAAATCATTAATTATATTGAGTGTTTCTATCCCTTCGCTCTCAGGCAATTTCAAATCAAGTATAATTAGGTCATAATGATTTTCCATAAGCATTGCAAAAGCTTCTTTTAAATTTTTGCTTTGTTCTGCTTTTATTACATCATTTTTAATATGGATTTTCTTTAAATAATTAAGAATCAATTCTCTATCTGCTGTAGAATCATCTATAATTAGAATTTTCATAATTTTCTTTTATTCCTATTCCTTTCGTGGCATTGTTACGGTTTTAAGCCAGTATTTTCCCATTCTATCTATCTTACAGAACAACTCATCTATATTAAAACTTTTATTTACATAAGAATTAGCGTGTTTTTTGTAAGATTTTTGAATATCCTTATCATTTATTGAACTCGTATAAACAACAACTGGTATAATTTTATGATTTTCATCTGTTTTTATTTTTTCAAGTACTTCTAAACCAGTCATTCCAGGAAGATTAAGGTCAAGTATTATCAGATCTGGTGTTGAAGCTCCAGAAAATTGACCTGTTTTTTCGACAAAATCAAGAGCATTTTTTCCATCCTTTACGTTCACTATATTTAGATCCAAATCCTTTATTTTTTTTAGTGCTTTTTCTAGTAGTAAAAAATCGGCTTCGTTGTCCTCTACGGATAGTATAATATATTTTTTCCCCATTTTTTCCCTTTATTCAAAAAATAGTTTTAATATTCACTGGTAATTCTGTTACTATTTTACTATTAAATTAGGCTTTTTTAGATAAAAACCTTTAAGTTAATGTATGAAAGTGATATTAATTATGTTATCTATTTAATAACCAAAAAATAGGAAGGAAAACTTTTTTAGAAAAGGAAATAATATAGGTGATTAAGGCAATACTTGAGATAGAATTAGTGAATCCTTACAGTGAATCTATTAATGTCTTACATGAGTTTAACAAGCTTTGGGGGTGTGTTTTACTTAAAGGGGGGACTCGTAAGGAAAAGGCTATCATCTCCATATCTTTGAAATCATTTAAGACTATTTTCGGTGTAAATCCTATGGTCGGTCAGTATGAAGTCCCCAAGGGAACTCAACATTTTTTATCTTCTTTAAAAGTGAAAGAGATAAAGGTAATATAATGTATCCAACAATAATAATAGCAAAATATAAAATGATAATGGAAAATTATTGTCATGATAATCCTATATTGAGAGAATATGCTTATAATGAATGTGCTTATATAGATAGAAGATTAAGATTTATTAATAAAGAAAATCAATTAAGGGGATTAAATCCTAAAGGGCAAAAAATACTTCTTATATATGGATGGAGAGATGCCGGTAGAGAGGATGATGATTTGTGGGGACTTTCTTTCCATATTCAAAATTTTATTAATAGAGGTTCTATAATAATCGGAGATTATAATTATATAAATGAAGATGAATGGAATGTTTTTAAGGATCTTGAATTTCGTTATAAAAATAAGAAAAAAATAAAACGTAAGAAGAAAATAAAATATATTGATAGTAGACCGATAACTAGATTTGAATTAATGGATATATAAAAATGTTAGAAGAATATGATTTTAGCAAAAGTGTCAAAAATAAATATTGGAAAAAATTATGTATGAAGAAGATAGATGAATTTGAACAATTTGAAGACAACTGGGATAGTTATGATGCTTTGCCTTTTAAAAAGGGATATCTTGATTTTATTCGTTCTTTTATAGAAGACCTAAGAAATGATATTCCTCAGCCATCTGTAGTTCCTATTAACGATGGGAGTATTCAATTAGAATGGGATGTTAATGGCAAACATCTGGAAATGGAAATAACAAAAACTAAAAAAATAATGTGGCTTAAAGATAAAGGAAAAATAACAAAAACAGGTTTTAAATATGATGAAAAATATGAAGATGGTACGATAGATTGTGATGATATAGAAAAAATAAACGAATTAATAGATTGGATATCGGGGAAACATAATTGTGGATAAAGAGAAGTGTCTTAAATTAATAGACGAATTTGAACAATTCGAGGATAATTGGGATTACGATGGTGCTCCTGTTTTTAATAAAGAGGACTTAAATTATGCCAGATGTTTTATAAAAAAAATGAGAATTGACATCCCTCAGCCTTTTATTTGTCCCATAGCAGGTGGTATCATTCAGATTGAATGGGATATTAATAATAGACATTTAGAAATGGAAATAACAGAAGATGAAATAACAAAAACTAAAGAAATATGTTGGTTAAAAGATGATGGTAAAAAAACTAAAACTAGTTCTCTGAAAGGAGAATATGAATATGGCACAATAGATTGTGAAGATACAGAAAAAATAAATGGATTAATAGACTGGGTATTGGGAAATAAAGGAGATTTGACAAATGACTGAAATAATTGATATCAATGATGATACTTTTGAGAAAGAGATTTTAGATAATAATGGACCTGTTCTAGTTGATTTTTGGGCCGATTGGTGTGCTCCCTGTAAACAGTTGGTTCCTATTATTGAAGAAATATCTAATAACTATTCTGGTAAAATGAAGGTTTGTAAAGCTAATCTTAATGATAATGGTGATGCTATTAGTAAATATGGAATTAAAGCATTGCCAACATTATGTATTTTTAAGAAGGGTCAAATTGTTAGTAAGATTGTGGGAATTAGGTCACTAAAAAATATAATAGAAGATGTAGAAAAAGCCTTAGTTTGAGGTATCAAATTGATTTTATTTGTTCTTTTCCGTTTTTATCAATATAATTTACTACTGTTCCTTTCGTAGAATTATGAACTCCTGTTATCTTTACTTTTCCCGTATGAACCATTCTGTGACAAGAAGTGCAAAGACACAAACAGTTATTTATTGAGTATTTTCCTCCTCTAGAACCTTCCTTCCATCGATGTGTATCTAATAGGTCGTATTCATTTTCTCCACATATACAACATTTTCCGATAGTATGTTTAAATACTTTTTTATTGGGAAAAGATTTTTTTGGAAATTTCATAAAATTATTTGAAAAGTGAAAAGATATATTATATATATCGATTAGTTAAACTTTTTTACTTAAAGGAGACATTATATGTCTAATCTGAATCATGTTGTAATGACTGGTAATTTGACGAAAGACCCAAGAACCGGAACTGCTAAAAACGGTTCTCTATTTACGGAGATTCGTATTGCTTCCAATAGAAAGTGGAATAGCAAAAACGGTGATGGACTACAGGAAGAAACGTGTTTTATTAATGCTGTAGTCTGGGGAGTAAGGGCAAAAACTCTTGTAGAATATTTCAAGCAAGGAAGTCCAATTTTGATAGAGGGCTATTTGAAGCTGAAAGAATGGAAAGATGAAAGCGGGAACCCTCGTTCTAATTATGAGATAAACATAAATAATTTTGAATTTATGTCATCTAAGCCAAAAGAAGAAGTTGCTGATTCTGAAAGTGGTTTTGATAATATTTAATCATTATTATAAAAAAGATATAGATGCTCTGTTTTTCATAATAATTTTTATGGAGGACGGATTTCGAGTCCTGTGAGTAAAATCGAGATGGGATTAGTAGAAGGCTATGTAAGTGATGCTTCGCATCAGCCCTTGAAGCAAAACAGGGCATCTTCTAATTTAATATGATAAAACTCAAAAAAATAAAATTTATTAATTATCGGGGATACCGGGATCTAGAAATAGATTTTGGTGATAAAAAATGGATTATGTTTTATGGTCCTAATGGTATTGGAAAAAGTGCTTTTTTACATGGAATATCTTTACTCTCTTCTCCGTGGTGTTTACAAAGCAGATGGGACAATACTCTCTTTTTTAGAAAATTAACGTTTCATCATGATTATCAACCAGGATTTGAGGGATATGATAAGACCAAGACCAATTTATATATGGAAGCTATTTTTAGGATAGAGGAAGGGGATAAAAAAGTTGCCTTACAAAATAATTGGGAATTAGAGACTTGTGGTGTTCTGATAAACGAACTACCACGGAGTATTTATTCTGCTTCTTTTAATCCTGATGCTGATAATCCCATGAACGTTCAAAAATTTCAAATTATATCAGAATATGCTGAGCAATTTTTAGACTTTGCACAGGAGGTTTATGGATTTAAAGCATCTTTGCCATCTAATTCTATTGTTGAGGAATATAATTCCCAGGAAGATAAGTATTTTTCTTTTTATACAGATTTTATCATTACTAAGTTTAATAATGTCAATGTTCATTACAGATCTTTTTCTGCTGGTGAAAGGAAAATAGCGACATTAATTTCAAGTCTTTTTAATCAGATCTTTATGAATGACTTTTATAAGCAGAATATTCTTCTTATAGATAATATAGGATTACACATTTACTATACTAGACATATGAAAATGATTGAAAAGATTGAACAGTTCTTTCCTACCAATCAAATAATAGCGACAACGCATTCTCCTATCATTATCAATGAGATGGATAAAAAATATTTGTACGATTTGGAAGAGTATGTAAAGTGAAAAAATTTCAGCTAATATGTGGGGACGCAAAAGATGAAATGAAAAAATTATCTCCCAATTTTTTCCACTCCTGTATTTGTAGTCCCCCGTACTTTAATTTAAGAACATATTACGATAAGAGTAAATTGGGATTAGAGAAATCTCCGGATGAATATGTTAATAATTTAGTGAAAATATTTAGAGAAGTAAAAAGAGTTTTAAGAAAAGATGGAACTTTATGGGTTGTAATAGGAGATACATATTCTACTCCTAAAAAAGGAAATACACAAGATATTCTTTATTCATCAGAAAGAAAAAAGATATTTCATTCTCAAAAAATAAATAAAAAAACACCTGTTGGTCTCAAATCTAAAAACTTAATTGGTATTCCCTGGAAATTAGCTTTTGCTCTTCAGAAAGATGGATGGTATTTAAGGTGCGATATAATATGGCGAAAAAATGCTCATCCAGACGGAGCCAAGGATCGTCCTACTATTTCTCATGAATATGTTTTCTTGCTATCTAAATCAGAAAAATACTTTTATGATTATTTTGCCATAGCAGAACTTACAACTACACGAAGGCCAAGTAAAAATTATGTAAGTATGGATAAAAAAAATAAAAGATCCGTATGGGATATTCCTGTAGCTAGTTCAGGAGGAGTCCATACCGCAGTTTTTCCGGAAGAACTTGCTAAAAATTGTATTCTAGCAGGAACCTCTGAAAGGGGGTGTTGTATCAATTGTAAAAAGCCTTGGAAAAGAATAATAGAAAAGCAACCTAGTAAAGAAATAATTTATTTGAACGGAAGTAAATGGACGAAAGACTGTGATTGTGAAACATCAGAAATTGAAAATTGTATAGTTTTAGATCCTTTTTCTGGTATGGCTACTACAGGAATTGTAGCCTTGAAGAACAATAGGGATTATGTCGGGATAGATATAAATAAAGATTTTATAGAAGAAAGTAGAAAGAGGTTATTTAAACTAGAACCTATTTTTGCGGAGGAAATTATTAAATGATAGATAAATTTGGAAGAATAGATTGGGATACTTTGTGGATGACAATAGCTTTTGTAATCTCACAAAGGTCTATTGACAATTTGACCAAGCATGGAGCGGTTATTGTAGATAAGAATAATAAGATTTTATCTTTAGGTTATAATAGTTTTCCAAGAGATTGCCTAGATGATAAACTTCCCTTAACAAGACCTCTCAAATATGGAATTATTCCTCACGCAGAAATCAATTCAATAATAAATTCTAATAAAAATTTAGAAGGAGCAACTGCCTACATTACTGGTGAGATGTGCTCGATCTGTTTTAGTCAGATACTGAACGCTGATATTTCTAAAATTATTTATGGACCTGTTGGATCAAAATGTTTAACAAATGAAAATTTGAATTTAATAAATCTAATGAATATAAGCAAAAAAACTGGTAAACATAAAATTGAGATAGTTAAATACGAAGATATAAAAAAAATAGATGAAATATATGAATTTCTTAATATGGTAGAAAAATATATAAAAGAAAAAACGGAAAATGCTTAATACAATAGTGAATGGGAATTGTAAAGATGTTTTTCTTGAAATAATTAAAAAATATTCTCATATTTCTTTGATCGCTTTTGATCCTCCATACAACATTTTATTTCCTAACTATGATACATATTCAGATAACTTATCAGATAAAGAATATATAGATTTAATTTCTATTTTTAAAGATCTTCCTGTTGTTATAATTCAATATCCAGAAGAAATGATGAAATATATTGTTCCGGCTCTAGGAATCCCCGATGAAGTCTTAGCATGGTGTTACCCTTCTAATATATCAAGAAGATTCAGACTAATAAATATCTATAATAAAAAGCCAGATTTTTCTAAAATTCTTCAGCCATATAAAAATCCTACAGATAAAAGGGTTAAGAAGCTAATAGAGAAAGGGAGCAAAGGAACTCCTATTTATGATTGGTTTACTGATATTAATATAGTTAAAAATGTAAGTAAAGAAAAAACGGAACACAGTTGTCCTGTGCCTGTAGCCCTAATGGAAAGGCTTATATTATTACTTACTAATGAAGGAGATATTGTAGTAGATCCTTTCGTTGGTTCGGGAACTACGGCTATTGCTTGCCTAAAAACTAATAGGAAATATATAGGAATTGAAATAAGTAAGAAATACTGTAAAATCGCTGACGAGAGAATAGCAAGATTCAAGGAAAATAATGTAGATATTTTTTTGTAGGAATTAAAAGTTTTTTGTAGAATACCTAGATAATCGTTATGCTTACAAAATACAGTCAAAATTATCAAGACATTGCAACAGTTCCAGAAATTCCTGTAGAAGAACCCCAGATACAACCTGTTCCTGATGTTCAGCCTACTGTCGAAACCCCTAAGGAACCCGTAAAAACACAAGTACAATCTAAACTAGTTCATTGGAAAGCAAAAAGAGGAAATCGGACTGATGAATATCTGAATCTTGATGGTGTAGAACCAGATTCTCCCCTTGCTGCTTATCTTCAGGAAGTTCTAGGTTATAAATATAATCCGAGACGTAAGCAATTTTCAAAAGTAATAACTCCAGAAATATCTCTTAATATTGAAGCTGAATTTAATGACATGGAAGCCAAGTTTCCAGTCTCCGTAGACAGAACCGCTATTGCCCAAATACAGCAGACTTTTGGGACAGAGAGTATGGATGGGAGAGTCGGAGAACCTGGGGAAATAGACGATATTAAAAAGATAAAATTTTTGAATGTAGATGATAAAGAAAAATGGAAAATAGCAAAGGAATTTGTTCAGAAAGAACTGGCTAATCTTGCTACTATGGTTGATGAAGCAGGAAAAGAAGATTTTATTCAAAAGTTTTTAGCATTAAATAGTAAATTCTACAATTATAGTTTTTACAATAGATTCATGATAATATTGCAGCAAATGGGAAGAAAAGATATGAGTGGGCAGGTGGCAAGGCTAGACAAATGGTCAAAAGATTTCGGCAGAGAAGTAAAACCAGAAGAAATTGGAAAAGGTTTTGATATTTTTGTTCCTATGGGAGGAAAACCATCGAAAGTTAGACCATGGACATTCGATGCTATTATAAAGGCTATTTATAGATGGATGGCTATGAATAAGACCCAACCTGAGAAGATGGATTTAACTAACAGAGATAATATGTTAATGTTAAGAGGATTTATCAAAAAAGAAGTAAATGCTCAATCTAAATATCCTACTAATCTCTTTTATTTGGATAAAATTCTTAAGCAAGAGTTTACTCATCCAAATGAGATGATAGCTTATCTACAAAATAAAAAAGTAGAAGGAGATTATTCTGATCCTCCTCTTAGATTTACTATGAAACCTGTTTATGATATGAACCAAACAGAAATTATCCCTGGACAGGAAGGTAAAGACCCTGCAAAAATACAAGCGGCTGTAGAAGGGAAATGGCAATCTAAAAATAACACGCCTACCGAGAGAACTAACTCGCTAATTGATCTATCAGTCAGAGCAGCACAGAATGGTTCGATGCAAAAAGGGAAAGATGTAACAGAAGGAACTAATGTTATAAATATAAAAAGAAATATCGATACTGGAGAAGCAGGAGGATGGTCAAGAGGTACAGAGATAGGAGTGAGTAGAGGGTCTGCTGGAGAAAGAGAACTTAGTACAATTATTCACGAACTAGCTCATTCTATATTACACTGGGGAAAAGATAGAGGGATGCTGGGGGGAAATAAAATAGCAAAAGAAGCAGAAGCAGAGGCAACTGCGTATATCGTTTTAAAGCATTATGGTTTTACCGAACCTTCTTTTGCCGCTAATTATATTGCTTTGAATAAAGGAAATAAAGATTTGGTTATTAGTAGATTTGAATCTGTTTTAACGGCTGCTAATAAAATAGTAGCAGGAATAGAGCAACAAAAAATGGAAGATTTTAAAGCTGCTGATAAACAAGCATCTGGAAACTGGTATAAAAAAGTTGCTCATAGTGATATTTATGGGAAAGATGTAGATAAACTGTTAAAAATAATTAAAGGATTTACAGACAGAATGTCGAACATGTAAATAGAATGATACAAAAAGCATATAAATATAGAATATACCCAAATAAAGAACAATCAGAAAAAATTCTTCAACATTTTGGTTGTGTTCGTTATATCTATAATAGAGGTCTTGAAACTAAAATTAAAACCTATGAAAAAACAGGAAAATCTATCTCTTGTTTCAAGCTAATCACAGGGATGCTTAAAGAAGAAAAAAAGAAAAATCCTTGGTTAAAAGAACCTTATTCTCAATGTCTTCAAATGTCATTAAGAAATCTTGACAATGCTTTTACAAGATTTTTTAAACAAAAGAAAGGTTTTCCTAAGTTTAAGAAAAAACATGACTCGAAACAATCTTGTCAATTCCCACAAAATATAAAAATTGATTGGAAATTAAGAAAAATATACTTTCCTAAAATTGGTTGGGTAAATATAAAATTAAGTAGAGATTTTAAAGGTAAAATCAAAACAACAACACTTTCGAAAACTTCAACAGATAGATATTTTGTTTCTGTTCTAGTTGAAACATTAGAAGAAATTTTAGTTAAACCTAAAATAGAAGAAAAAACAACAATAGGAATTGATTTAGGAATAAAATCATATATTACCACTTCAAATGGAGAAGAAGTTTTATATCCTAAGTTTCTAAAAAAATCATTAGATAGATTAAGAATATTACAAAAAAGAGCTTCAAAACATTTGAAAGGAGGGATAAGAAGGAAAAAAGCAATGAAAAAAGTTGCTGTTTTATTTCAAAAAATCAGAAATCAAAGACAAGATTGGTTACATAAATTATCTTCTAAATTAATTGAAGAGAACCAAACTATTTGTTTAGAAGATTTAAATGTAACTGGAATGATGAAGAATTCTTATCTTGCTCAAAATATTGCCGATTGTAGTTGGAGCATATTTGTTGAATTTTTAGAATACAAAGCAGAGTGGTATGGGGTAAATGTCTTGAGAATAGGTAGATTTGACGCTTCGAGCAAAACTTGTTCTTATTGTGGATGGATTAAGAAAGACTTGACTCTTAACGATAGAGAATGGAAATGTAAACAATGTAAAATAAATCATAACAGAGATATTAATGCTGCCATTAACATCAAGAAATTTGCTTTGTTAAAACAAAATTCAGGGCAGGAACTGCCCGGTGAGCTACAGAGTGTTAATATGCCTGCATTAGCAGGATAAATATCTGTGGAATCTATGCCGATTTATTCGGAATAGAAGTTCAAAATATTATCACTTCTATGTCGAAGTTTTAATAGATTTTCTTTGTGAAGTGAATAAAAGGTTGTTATCTTAAAGAAACCATGAAATGAAGAATTAATTTTTTTAGGTAAAAGGCTCTTAAATAGTGGGAGTTTTTTATCTTATTTCTTTATTGCTATCTAATAAAGAGAATATTATGGCAAGTAAATCCCAATTAAATGGGAAGTCGGGGTGGTTAAGGAAACAAATACAAAAATATAGGAATGATAAACAGAATAAAAAAATGATGCATTATAATGATTTATGGGAAAGAAAATTAAGAGGACTTAAATAAATAAAAAAAACAAGCTAAAATTACTATTAATGATTAAATTCTGAATATAAAGTTGCTTGTTTACCCTTTTTTTTGCTTCGGCAGGAGAAGGGGTTTTTTTTGCAAAGTGATTTTTTTTATGATATACTTATTGTGGGTATAGTTTCAAAAAGTGATAGGAGAAAAAAGATGTTCCCATTTTCTGATTATAATTATGTTCCTGATTATTCTACTCATAAAAATAAAGTTTCAATTGACGGAAGAGAATATAATGCTACTTTCGTAAAAGATCATACAAAAGCATATGCTGTAGTTTTAGATATAGTAGATGCTAATTTTCACGATACATACGCTAACATTTCTAATTGGAAAATTACATTTTATATTTTGTGGAAGAAAGGGAAAAGAGAACAATGGGAATGTATTTGTAAGTATAAGGATTATCTTAAATATGAGACTTATGGGGGATTTGATACATCAGAAGGATTGCACCATTTACTTTTTCAGATGGAAACAAAAAAAGAACAGAATAGGATAAAAAGAGAGTATCGTATTGAAGAGCTAAGGGAAACAATAAAAGATTCTCAAAAAGAATTAAAGAAATTGGTAGGAAAGAAATGATATATTACTATAAAATTGGATGGCATGATTATGAAAGTTCTGAATATATAGAAATTTGTCATACAAAAGAATTCTCTGAGCAAGAAATAGAAGAGATGATTGAAGAAGCTGTAGTAGAACTTTTGATAAGCAGAAAAGGCTTTTATGGATCTTTTGACTGGTATGATGAAGGAAACTACATACGTACTCGTGAAAAAATAAAAAAAGTATATAAAGAAGTATTAAAAAACGATAAAGAAGTTGAAAAATATTTTGAATCTAGTAGTAACAAATACTATACACGTTTTCATGACATTTTTCTTGATGCAGCCGATGTTATGGTAAAAAAATATGGATTTGAAAAGATAAAATATAAACAAAAAATATCTGTATGGGGATCAGATCAAATGGTTAAACCTACACCAGAAGATAAAGGACAAAGAGAATTTTACAACGATGATGTTAAAGAGAAAGAAAAAGAAGATATTTTCAAAAAGATTCGTGAGAAATATTGGAAGAGGAAAAATGGAACACGCGATAAATAAAATATATCTTACTGCTTCTCAAATAAACATAATTATCACAGAACTCGCAAGAAAAATAGAGCAATGTTATTTTAATGCAGAAGAAGTTACTTGTGTAATTGTTCTAGATGGAGCTAAAAGTTTTGGAGAAGATCTTTTAGAGAAATTGTCAGAAAAATTTACACCTGTTTTTATCGAAGCTAAAAGTTATGTCGGGGAAAGAACACAAGCAAATGTCCAAATAGATTTATTAGAAGTTTCTTCTTTATTGGATAGAGAGGTTTTATTAATTGATGACATTTATGACACAGGAAAAACTCTTTCTAGGATTTTGCGTTGTTTGGAAATGTTGAGACCCAAATCTCTAAAAACCTGTGTTTTATTAAACAGAGTCAATCATCATGAGAAAAAATTAAAAATGGATTTTGTGGGAAAGGAAGTTTTGCATAAAGATTTTCTTGTTGGCTATGGTCTAGACTATGACGGAACAGGAAGGAATTGGCCATATATTGTTAGAGTTTATGAAGATAAACATTCTAAAGAGATAAAAGAAATTATAGGAAAAAATAATGAAAAAACTTATAGATAATGAAATAAAGTTGGATTTTAAAGATGTTCTTATCGTCCCCCAAAGATCAGATTTAGACAGCCGGTCTAAAGTAGATTTGATAAGGACTTTTAAATTTAAACATTCTCCTTTGATTCTAGAGGGGACTGGTATAATAGCTGCAAATATGGATAGTGTAGGAACTTTTGCTATGGCAGAAGCTTTGGGCAAGCATTTGATGTTTACAGCTTTACACAAACATTATAAAGTGGAAGACCTGGTTAATTTTTTCAGCAAGCCTGTGTATAGAGACCAGCGTAAGATATGGGATCATACTTTCTATAGTATGGGTTTGAAAGATTTAGATAAATTGAAAAAGGTTAAAGAAGGGGTTGATAAGAACTGCATTAGAGTTATGGGGGACACGTTTCCTTGTTTAATCAATATAGATGTGGCTAACGGTTTTAATCAAACCTTGATATCTTATTTAAAAAAAGTCAGGGAATTATTTCCGAAGTCAGTGATTATGATAGGAAATGTTATAGGTCAAAGCATGACTGAAGAACTTCTGATTGACGGTGCAGATATAGTTAAGGTTGGAATTGGTTCGGGAAGTGTTTGTCTAACAAGAGTAAAAACTGGTGTGGGATTTCCTCAACTCTCTGCTATTGACGAAACTGCTTTTGCCGCTCACGGACTTCAAGGACAAATTTGTTCTGACGGAGGCTGTACAAATGTCGGTGATATTTGCAAAGCTTTTGCAACCGGGGCTGATTTTGTGATGTTAGGCGGATTTTTAGCAGGAACCGCAGAGTGTGAAGGTGGATGGATCGGTGAACGTTGTGGAGTTCGTGTAGTTGATCGTGATATCGCTTCTTTTGAGGAAGGTGCTGATGCCTTTCAATTTTACGGAATGTCTAGCGAAAATGCTCAAGACAAATATAATAATGGCCTTTCAAGTTATAAAGCAAGCGAGGGAAAAGCTGTTGATATAAAATATAAAGGTCCTGTAAAAGAAGTCATTCAAGAAATATCTGGCGGACTAAGAAGCTGTTGTGCTTATGTGGGAGCTAACTGCATAAAGAACCTTCCTAAATGTGCTTCTTTTGTAAGAGTGAATCAACAAGAAAATCCTATTTTTAACAATTTATAAATTCTTGCAAGTGAAAAAAATAGATAGTATAATAAGGGAAAATACTCTCTCTTTAAAAAAGTGTCAAAATGAAAGTGTTAAAAAGTGATAATATTGTTTTGCTAATTGACCTTGAAGCTACTTGCTGGGAAGAAGATGGTAGAAGACAGAAGGAAGAAAGCGAGATTATAGAGATAGGGGGAGCTATTCTGTATATTGATAATGAGAACAAAGAGACAGTAATAACGTCCTTTTTTGAGTTTATTAGACCCATCAGAAACCCAGTTTTAAGTGATTTTTGCAAAAATCTAACTTCGATTAGACAGGAAGACGTAAATACGGCTCATAGGTTTCCTGAGGCTCTCCAGGCCTTCCTATGGGCTGCTAAAAGCAGACTAATGGGTAAAGAGGTGGATCAAATAGTTTTTGGCTCCTGGGGAGGATATGACTGTTCTCAGCTAAATAAGGATTGTGCCTATCATGGGGTAAAATACCCTTTTGGACTCCATTGGAACGTCAAAAATGCCTATTCCAAATATAGAAAAGTGAGAAAAGGGTTTGGGCTTGCTAAGGCAGCTAAACAGCTTGGGCTTGAATTTGAGGGACAAAATCACAGAGGAGTTTATGATGCTAAAATGATAGCTACCATAGTCTCTTATATTTATAAAATTTCAGAAGAAGAAAATGAAATAGTGAAAGTCTGTAAAGGAGAAAATTTTTAATGGTTTATAAAGAAAATCCGAAGACAAAAGATAGTGGAATACTTTGTTGTATTCCCCAGAAAGGGAGATGTCCTCAAGGTTGTGAAGATTGTTTCTTTCAAAGTGGACGTTCATATTTAGAACCTCTGGAAAAAAATCTTCCTAATATGCCTACTTTAGAAGAAGCTAAGATGAGGTTAGTCAGAGTTAATGCAGATGGGAATGACAGTAATGTAGATCGTGAGAATGTTCTTTTGACAACTTCTAATTATCCTATGGTTTCTTATAATACATCATATCTAAAAGATATTGAAGGTTATAAAATGCCTGTAATTTTGACTGTAAATCCTGCTGTAAAAACAAATACTGGTTATTGGAAACTTCCTTCAATACCTTCTAATTTGATGTTTATTAGAGTAAGAACAAACACATGGAATTTATCTCTTGTAGATAAGATAGTAAATTATTATTCTGCTAACTCTGTCCCTATAATACTTACTTTTATGGCTTATTATAGTAAAAAGATTTCTTGGAGACACAAGAGAAATTATATTTACAGAAAAAGAACTTTAAATTCTTACTGGGCTATTACAACTAAAGCGTGGCGAAAAATAATGAAAAAATATGAAGATAATATATGGGTTTATTCCTGTGGTAAGATAGAAGGAGAAAAAGGAATAACAAAATGTCGTTATTGTGGAAATTGTTTAAGAGAATATTTTGCTACGATGGAAAGATTAAGATAGGATAAACAATGGCAATTAGTCCTTTAGATGTAAAACAACAAAAAGGTATTTTTCCTCTTAAGCGAGAAATAAAAGAACGTAATGATAGGATAATCAGCATAGTAGAAAAAGTGATAGATAATCTTTTATTCTTAAAAAATGATCAACTGAAGAAAAAAAAATACATAATAATATCTAGAGATGATATCGAAAATGGCTCTGTTTATAAGAAAGCTGTGGATGAAGAGAATTTTTCAGCAGAAGGTTTATGGAACAATGGATTTATTTTATTTAGAGATGGAAAACTTAGGGATATTATTGCAGAAAAATATGCTCAAATTGGATGGATGGTTCAATATAAAGGAATATTTAACAAATATTTCGAGTTTACTCCTCTTCCTAAATCTTCCCAAGAAATAGAAAAAAATAGATTTTCAAATTTGGATATAGATTAATGCCTATAGATTTTAACAATTATTACAAAGAAACTAAAGAACATATTCTCAACTGCGAAAATGTTAAAATTATAATTTCAAAAATTGATGATCAGTTAAGCAGTGAGTATTACACTTTTTCAAAAAATAAAAATAAGGGAATGTATTTTAACTATTGTGGACACTATTTGTCTGTGATTAATTCTAGAATTGTGCAAGATGCTTTAAAAGAATTATATAAAGATAAGAATTGGAAGCTAGAATTCGAAGATGAGAAAAACAGATTTGGGGATACTATTTATAAGATGTACATTTCTCCTATGGTTAAAGAAAACATGCAAGTTAAAACCTGGAAAAATCTGGATGTTGAAGATCGAAAATAAAATAATATGTGGAAATACGATGTTAGAACTTCAGAATATACCTGATAATTCTGTTGATGTTATTATAACTTCCCCTCCTTATTTCAGGCAAAGAAAATATACAACACAAGATTTTGACGAGGAGGAAGTCGGCACAGAAAGTAAAGTAAGTGATTACATAAAAATATTGTTATTTGTTTTTGGAAAATGTTTTAACAAATGCAAACCGACTGGTAGTATCGTGTTTAATCTAGGAGATAAATATATAGATGGGTCTTTACAGCTAATACCATACAGGTTTGCTATTCAGGTTCTTGATAATTTCTCAGCTAGGATAGTAAACGATATCACCTGGATAAAAGCTAATCCTACTCCTAAGCCTCATAAGAGGAGATTGGTTAATACGACAGAATCATTTTTTCATTTTGTTAAGAGTAAAGACTATTATTATAACATGGATGCGTGGGAACAAGATATTTGGCACAAAGAACATGATATTTTTGCACAAGATCATACTCACGATTATAGACCCAGAAATGATAAAAAAGGGAAGTGTTATTGTGATTTAATTAAGAAGTCTGATTTAAGTGAAAGTCAAAGAGCTATAGCATATATGAAATTAAGGGAAGTTAAGCGTCTATACAATGACTATATTATTGATGATTTTCGTATGAAGATAAAAGGCATCCATAAACCTGCTTTTGGTGGACAACAGGGAGGAAGAAATAGTGAAATGGAAAAAAATGGTTTTACCATAATTAAAATGTATGGCAAACCCATGAAAAGAGATATAATAAATTCTCCTGTGGCAAACACTAAAAATATAGACCATCCTGCCGTATTTCCTTTGGAAGTGATAAAACAATTGATATCATTATTGTCAAAAGAAGGTGATATCGTTTTAGATCCTTTTAATGGTAGTGGAACTGTTTGTGTAGCGGCAAAGCAATTAAATAGAAAATACATAGGTATAGATATAAATCCAGATTATTGTAAAAAAACGGAAGAAAGACTTTTAAAATGTTAGTAACTTTTGAAACAATAGATGGATTAAAAGAACATATTGATTTATGGGAAATTCAATCTATTTCTGAGAGGTCGGCAGAAGAAGGACAAATTATACATATAGTAACGTTTAGAGGTGGGAAAAGTTTTTGTATTAAAATGGATTCAACAAAAGCTGCTGAATTAGTTAATAGATTAAGAAAGGCTAATCCGTTAGTACCTCAGCAAGTTAAAAAAGTAACAAGAGCACAACTTTTGGTCGAGGTTACTCGATATGGACAGCAGATGAAAAGATGTCTGAATTAATAAATAGAATAAATAAAGGGAGAAGAGAAGAGACGGTTTCTAATAAAAATATTAAAAAAGTAACAAGAGCACAACTTTTAGATATAGGAGATTAAAATGCTTACTATAAAAAAAGATCATTTAATGTATTCTACAGAACATATAAAAAAAGACCATGAGGATTATAAAGAAGAAAGAGTCCATTCTTTAATTCCTTTTTTAGCTCAATCTGTAGCAATCGATGAAGATGTCACATTCGGAGATGTTTTTAATTTTATTGAAAAAGAAAAAGAAATGATTGAAAAAATATTTGCTTCCCATATAGGATGGTATCCTCTTCAACCTTATATAGATGAGATAAAAAAAGATGAGGAGACAGAACATAAGGAAGGAGAATACAAGGCAGGAGAGATAGAGAATCTGGAAGTATCATGGTTAACACATACTTTCGAGTATGAGGGAGAAACAGAAATAAGTATAGATCCTGATTTCGGAGGAAGGGGAAAAGAAGATGATAAAGAGGTTAGATATGCGATAGATTTTACGCCATTAAATAATATAAAAGATCTTGTAGTCAAATTAAAAAAGGATGTTTGTTTTTTAGATACAAAGGACAGGAAAAAAGTAGTTCTTGAAGGATATAGAGAGTTCTCTGTTTATGATTTTTTAGAAAGCATTTTACACGAAATAACTTTTTACGGACTTCCCAAAGAAAGAAATGAAAAAGCTAAAGAAATATTTGATGATTCGGATAAGAAGTTTATTCCTTTGGAGGAAACAGATTGGGATGATGAATGGTCAGAAGCTAAGGATATAAGGGATAAAGAAGATGAGTAAATTTAAAATACAAGATTATCAGATTATTGCGGAAGATAGCAGAAAATATCTTTCTTTTCCAGATATTATTGAAAGTATATATCATAAGGGTAAGTTTTTTATTGTATATAGGGAGGCTGATTATCATCATCCTACCCGTTCTTCTCTATACCTTCTAAAATCTACAGATGGAGGGCAAACGTGGAAAGAGAGTAAGAAATGGGACCTGTCAATGAGAAAAGATGGTCATGTATGGAATTGTCCTAGACTTTGTTATTTACCTGATGGAAGTTTAAACATTGTTTGTGATACTAAAAGTAGTAGAAATGAAAGAATTGCTGAATTTAAGATATTTATATTAAAAAGTTTTGATGATGGAATAGTCTTCAATATATCTGATGCAGGAATGAGGGGGATGGTTCCTGACAAAATAATAAAATTTAAAAGAAAATTATTTTGTGCTAATCATGTTGTTGATTTACAAAATGAGACTTTGACTCAATTAGTAAACGTTTCTAGAGATGAAGGAAGAACATGGTATGATTGTCATATCGTTGCAAGAAATAAATTATATCGCTTTTGTGAAGCATCTGTTATTAACTTTAAAAATGAATTTTTAGTTGCTTATTTAAGAGATAATAGGTATAATTTTTCTACAGAAGGAGAAATGATTCCTAGATTTGTACAAAAATATTCTTCCAAGGATGGGATACACTGGAGAGGCTGGGGATCTTTTCATGTTTATGGTCACAGAATGACTTGTCTTTATTCTGATAATAGGCTTTTTGCCTCTTATAGAAATACTAAACATATAGGAATAACTTTAACAACTGCGGAATTAGATAATAGAGCACAGGAAAAAGAAAAAACTTTTATACAGATAGAAGATGAAACATATGATAATTTATTTCATTGTGGATATACTGGGCTTGTTAAAAATGGAAATGAAATAATGGTTGTTTATTATATTAAACAAGATAAACCTAATCCATTTATTAAATTGTGTAGGTTAACGTATGAGTGAAAAAATAAAAATACTAATTGTTGTTGATCTCTATCGCTGGAATAAAGATGATGATGTTACTGATTCTGTTTCTAATATTTTTCGACAGAAGATTCCTTCTTTAGTTAAAGAAATTAAAACTAAATGTGACCTAAGGGCAGATATAGAAGTGGAAAAACCCGGTGATTATGGTATATTTTGGGAAATGACAATGGAAGATACTGAGGAGATATAAAACAATGAAAGGTTTTTATTAATGAGGAATGAAAAAGATATTGGTTATGAGATAGAAGTAGTAAAAGGGGATATAACCATAATGGACGTTGATGCTATCGTCAATGCTGCTCATGAAGAACTGTCTGGTGGAGGAGGAGTAGACGGAGCAATACATCAAGCCGCAGGACCCAAGCTGTTAGGAGAATGTCTTAATCTATACGGATGTCCTATAGGCGAAGCAAGAATAACAGGTGGATATTATATCCCTGCTAGGTATGTTATACATACAGTAGGTCCAGTATGGAACAATCCTAAAGATGAGAAAAAACAAAGAGAGCTTAGAGAACAATTAATGGAGTGCTATACTAATTGTCTTAAATTTGCTGAAATGCAGGGATTGAAAACCATAGCTTTTCCTTGTATAAGCACAGGAGCATTTTGTTTTCCTAAAGAACGTGCTGCAAAAATAGCGATATCGTCAATGCAATTTTGGTTAGGAATTAGAAGTTATATAGATAAAGTTTATGTAGTTTGTTTTGACGAAGAAAATTATAATATTTATCAGGAATTATTAGAAAGTGGATATCAAGATACAGCAGAAGATCTTAGGAGTCGATAATGAGTGATTTTGATTTTTTGAGTTCAGATTTGCAAAAGAGAATGAAAGAAATAAAGGAAGCCAATACTTTAACTTCAGAACAATTGGAAAAATGTAAAGAATTCTTTGGAGAATTTTTTGATGAAGAACGATATAATGATAAGGGGTTTGCTATTTGGCAGTTATCAACAGCTATTTTTGATTGCTATGGACATAGCGATATGAGTGAAACATTAGAAAAGATGAAGACAATGTTTCCAGAACTTTATGTTGAAGTTTTAGAGGAATTTCTAAAAGGAAACCATGACACATGAGCAAAATCAATTTAACTTCAAAACAAGTAAAAAAGGCTTGTAAATTAATGAAGAATATTTTTCCTGGCTTAGAATATTGCTGGAATGAAGATTATTTTCGTGATAGTCCCATACGAGCATTAGCGACTGCTGTTTCTAAATCTGGTGAAGTTTACTATAGAGAGAGAGAGAGAGACGATGCGTTAGAAAAAATAAAAATAGCATTCCCAGAATTGTATGTAGAAGTTTTAGAAGCATTTGCAAAAGGATTTTATGACACATGAGCGATTTAATAGTTGAAGTTTGTAAAATAAAAGAAGTAAAGAATCATTCGGGGGCCGATCGCCTATCTATTGCCAAAATTAAAGAATGGGAATGTATAATTGGTAAGGACGAATGTAAAGAAGGAGATAAGGTTATCTTTATTCCTCCTGATGCTTTGATCCCAGACGAACTAGCTGAGAAACTTAATATAAAAAATTACTTGGCTGGAAAAGCTAAGAATAGAGTAAAACAAATAAAATTAAGAGGAGAAATGTCTTACGGATTAATTATTGCTAATATAGGAAATTGGAAAGTAGGATACGATTGTGCGAAAGAATTGGGTATAACAAAATATGAACCTCCTGTAAGAATGGGCATCTCTGATGCCTCACCGGAAGATCCATGGTTCCCAAAAATGGAAGAGATACAAAATATAAGGAATTATCCTGACATATATAAAGAAGGGCAGATGGTCGCAGTGACAGAAAAATTGGACGGAACAAATTCGAGAATTTCCATATCTCTTGCTTCTTTAGAAAATATATCAGAGATTTCTCAAGAATGTTATCCTTTAAATGAAGATTATACAGAGTTCGCCATTTGGAAGGCAGGATCTCACAGAGTTAATAGGAAAAGACCAGAAATTTTAGAAGAAATGAAAACAAATATTTACTGGTATCCTTACCTTGAAGATCCTATTTATAATCTTTTAGATAATTTAATATTGTATTGGAAACACAAACAGGTTATCTTATTCGGAGAAGTTTTTGGGGAAGGTATCTCTGGAGGTTCTAAAGCTCTAAATTACGGAGTTAAAAAAGGGTTGGATTATCGTGCCTTTGGGCTATTAATAGATGGAAAAAGAGTCCCATATAAAGAGTTCGTAGATTATTGTGAAATATTTAAAGTAAAAATTGTTCCTCTCATAAAAATTATTCCTTATAATTTTGAAGAAATAGAAAAGTTATCAACAGGTCTTTCTTATTTGGCTGATGAAAATGGCGTAAGCCATATGAGAGAGGGTATAGTTATTCATCCTTATAAAGATGAGAAACTATCTTCTTTAAAATGTTTAAATCCTGAATATCTTTTATTAAAAGAAAAGGGAATAGTTCCTGATTTTACGGATGTGTAAAATGGAAAAATCATTAGAACGAGAAATAAAAAAGATGGAGAAAAAATATAAAAGATGGGGAAAAAATATAGGAGAATGGTGGATAGGATGGTGGCTAAAGATTTCTATAAAAGAAAAGCTTTCGGAGAATTTTATTAGAAAATTCAGAACTAAGGTAAATTGGTATAATATCTCTCAATATCAAACTCTCTCAGAAGATTTTATTAGAGAACATAGGAAAAAAGTATTCTGGATGGCTATTTCCATCTATCAAAAGCTTTCTGAGGATTTTATTAGAGAATTTAAAGACAAGGTAGATTGGTATTATATTTGTAAACATCAAAAGTTATCTAAAGGCTTTTTTAAAGAATTTGAAGATGTAATAAAGCAGGGCATAGCTCGCACAGAAAAGCGACTTCGTGGTCTTGTTCTTTACAAAGTAACATTAGACGATGATGGAATAATTGTTGAGGAGAAACCAGGATATGATGTGTAAAAAAGATTTAATAGTTATTGGTAAAAAGCTTGAAGATTATAAAGATTCTATATATGCACTTTATGATAATCATCTCTATAAATTACCTTATTGGGGAATAAATACATTATATAGAGATGTAATCAATTCTCGTATAAGAGAAGAGCCATTAGTATACAATCGTATATGTTTTTTACCCGATTCTTGTAATGTTAAAGAATATTTTTATAATATTAGTAAACATTATTATAAGGAGCCTTTGTCTTGCTGTGATATTTTACTTCTAGAAAAATGGGAGTTAGTATTAAAAGAAAGTTCTATTGAATTAGGTTCATTTTGTCATCTTGTTAGAAAATATAATCATCGTATTATAGGTTTAAAAACTTTTATAAATGTAGAAAATAGAAATTTTCTATTTAGTATTAATACTCGTTCTAATTTCACTAAAAAAATTGTTTCTAGATTCGAACTAATGGATATATAAGAAATGTCTGACAGAAAATTATTAATTATTTGCGATAAAAAGACTTTTGAAGAAGAATCTTCTCCTTCTATTGTTAATGTTTTACCAAGTGAGATAAGGGATAACAAAATATGGACTATTAATGTCCTCTTTAATAATATTTTGCTAGACGAAAAAAGGTCGTTAAGTAAGTTCACATACAAAAGTTGTCCTGTTTGTGTATATAATAAAAATTATTTATTGTATAAAGACTGTGATATATTATTATATAAGGGATGGTTTGATGTAGTTTATGATGTATGGTTTGATTATAATGAGACAAAATTTAAAATAGATCAATTTCTTAATTTTTTAGAAGAAAATAATTGTCGAGTCATCGGAGATAAAGGTATGATAACAGATAAGTGGTGGGAAGTATTCGGAACTTGTAGAAAAGTAGTTCTTGAGAGTAATAAAAGAATTGTTTCTAGATTTGAACTAATGGATATATAAGATGAATAAAAAAATGTTAGATAAAATAAATAAAATCTCTGATGAGCTTGATCCTGAGCATAAAAAAATACTTGAAGAAGAAAGTTTTTTACAAACTTGGCATATAAGTAAATGGCATGTAGACAAGATGGTAGATATTTGTGCAGAATACGAAGTTGTTGACTCTTCCAAAATATTGTGTTCAATTATGCAAGGTTGTCGAGGAAAGGCAAATCCTGCTTTGGTAGCAAAATATATAGAAGAACGTGGGAAAGATAAATAGATTTAGTATGCTAGATTTGGAGGAATAAAATGATGTTATTTTGGACTGTTTTTTTAAATAGTGGCATAGTTTCCACCTATGGATTTTGTTATCTTTTATTAAAATCTTTAGATTCGAATTCTTATAATGATTTTATACATAAAAAAGTAAGTTTTAAGGAAGTTCTTAAGTTTATGTTCTATTCTCCTGATTGGAACAAGACTGAACCTGTTATTTATCCCTATCCTGTTCCTATTATGCTTGCTCCGTTTGGACCAATTATGGGTGTTTTAGTTATTATTAGTTTTTTATATATTTTATTGGCGAAAGATAAAGCTTTTGAAAAAGTTCCTTTTGAAGGATTAAAATAATATGATATATCCCGATTATAATAAAAACTTAATTCATGTGGGTTTGAATAGACCTGATATTGATGATTGTTGGGAAGTAGCATACAATAGAATGAAATATCATGAATGGGGAGACAATGCTTCTACTCCTGAATCTAAAGCATGGAGACAAGGGCTTACAAATAGTGAAGAAGATAAATTTAGGACAGAAAGAATAGGGATGTATGGAGAAAAAGCCCTTAGCCTTCTTATAGGAATAGATGTTGATAGAGAAAAACGTCTTAAAGGAGATAAATGGGATTTTGTAATTGGTGATAAAAAAATAGATGAAAAAAATAATAAAATGTTTTATAAAGAGATAACAGAGAGGAAAGGGCTTCCTGGTCCATTCTTCTTTAAAGCTACAACCGATGATGGAAAAAGATATTTAACTTTAAAATCAGATTACTACTTTTTCAGCTATTTGAATGATTTTAATATCATAGATGAAAAAACTACAGATATAATTGTTGTTACTCTGTGCGGGGCAATAACAAAAGAACAAATTTTAAAATATAAAAAAGAAAGAACAGGTCCTCCTTTGAAAAAAGATAAAAGACTCAAATTTAAAAATTACTACATTAAAGAAAAAGAACTCATCTCTCCCGTAGATTTTTTATGGAAGTTCAAAGATCATTTAGATTTGTCAAAAATAGGCTCACTTACCCAAGGTTAATAAATGTTATTTAGATATCCAGGTGGAAAAAAGAAACTAGTAAGTCAAATAGCAGGGAGAATTAGATGTTATTATGATGAAAAAATGTGTTGGAACCGTGTCGAATATGTTGAACCTTTTGCAGGTTCTCTTTCTGTGGGATTAACTCTTCTTAATTATAAAATTATTAAAAATGTATGTATTAATGATAAAGATCCCGGAATATCTGCTTTGTGGACATCCGTTCTTCGTTATCCAGAAAAATTATGTGAATATATCTCTTATTTTTCTCCCACTACAGAAGCTTTTTATAATTATAAAAAATATTTTGGGGATATTAAGAGTGTATCTAAAGAAGAAAAAAAAGCAACAAGAATATGTGTGGAAATCGGTTTCAGAAAATTAGCTCTTCATCAGATGTCTTATTCTGGCTTAGGAGTAAAAGCAGGAGGTCCTATAGGAGGAAAAACTCAAAATTCAAATTATAAAATTGGTTGTAGATGGAATCCCAAACTTTTGAAAAAGAATATTAATAAATATCATAATCTTTTAGTAAAAACAATTTTAAGATATAAAAAATGTTCTTCTTATGGATGGTTAAAAATACTTAATGATTGTAAAGATTCTTTTATTTATTTAGATCCTCCTTATTATGAAAAGGGTTCGGAATTATATCAATTTTCTTTCAGTGAATATAATCATAAGAAATTATCTGAAGTTCTTAAAAAGATAAAATATCCATGGCTTTTATCATATGACTATGCTGATGAAATCAAAGAACTTTACTCATGGGGTAAATGGGTAGAAATAGATAATACTTGTACAATCAATGGTCCTAACAAAAAAACAGAGCTTTTGATTACTTCTCCCAAATATGAAAATTTGCTAAGACCTTTAAAAGAAGAAGATATATTTAATTAGGAAATAAAATGCTTAAAATGAGATTAATTTCAGATTTTTTAGATTATTATGATCATCATTTCGATTGTGATAAGATAGATGCTGTTTTTTTGAGAAAATCTAAATCCGGTTTGAATAGAAGGCAGATGTTGAAATATTTAGATAATTACGCAGCAGGTTTTGCGACAATGTTTAACGGAAAGCTTTGTCCGGATCCATGGAAAAAGGTTGTTCCTCACGGTACGGTGGGAGAATTATTTGAAAAATATTTTAAGGATGAAGAAGCACGAAGGAGATTTTATAAAGATTATGATTTTGAACATTTTATTTCAGAACTAGTAGTTTATTCAGATGAAGATGCTCATAGAGGTGAAGGTAAAATAAGAATAGATATTAATGTTGGTGAAAATGAAAGAGAAGAAATTAAAAAGTATTGGAATAATTATGCTTCTTTCTATTTAGAAGATTATTTTTCTTCATATCCTCGTTCATACAGAACTTTATGTATAGGTGAATATGTTTTTAATTTGGCGTATCTTTCTTTAACCGATACGTGGAGATCTAATGTAGGGATAGTTAATATTGTTCTAAATAATATTGATGTAAGAAAGCCTGTAAAAAATGAAATTAATTATGCTTTATATGCTTTAGACTCAGTAAATACAACCGTTCCTAATCCTGATGATCATTCAGCTATGTATCGAAAGCATTTTGTTGATTTTAATATTGCTCCTCAAGTTCCTGAAACTGTAATTATTCCTTCCTGGGGATTCGGAGATTTGTGGCATATACACACAGATAAAAAAATTAAGGGAGTATTAGAAAATGTAAGGAAATTAAAAGGACAAGAAGTAGAATTTAAAGAAATATTGCCTGCAAAAGAAGCAGCAGAAAGTATTAAAAAATGGATAGAAAATTAATTATCTTGCTGGGGATACAATTAAATAATATTTATTTCCTACTCGTCCAGCTTGCAAAGGTGTTCCCCCTAGATTAAATTCTATAAGATTGACTACGTTTGATGAAGGATCGGGTATTAGATCATTCATTGTATATTCTGATCTATGTAATATTAGTTCATTTTGTCTTCCTGTAGCCATAGGTATTCCATTTAATACGATAGAATTAGTAGGCAAAGCTGTTTCTAAAGTATCTGAAATTTTAAAATAATAAAGACTATTTATTTTAGCAGCATTTAGTCTTGTTGAGAAGAACATAAAGCTTCGTGCTGATGGAAGCTGAGCAGTATTTAGATCTATAGTATCTTCGTCTTTAAAATTTTCTATAATATTAAAAGTATAATAATTTACTATATTAGTTCCAGAAGGATTATCACTAGCATATAATGAGACAGATAAGGGTAGTCCTCCTAAAACACATGCTTTTGTGGGATTATTACTTACTTCTACTAATTGGGAACCATAAGATATTAAAAGAGCAGGACAATTATTAGAATTTTCAACTCTAAAATCTACAGCTAAGTTATATCCTCCCATACTAATTGAAGAGATGGTAGTACCTTTTCTAAAATATACTTTTGGTCCATTGCCACCTCCATCAACTACATTATCTGTTGCGTCTATGCCTCTACCAGAACTTATAGTTACGTTTGAAATTGTTCCACCACGGACTATTGTATAGTTGTCGTTATTTGTTGTGCAGGTAATGTCTGTGCCATTTATCGTTCCACTGAGAGTTATGATTGAATCTCCAAAGTCCAAAGTACAAGTGCCCGTGCCTGCCTTGACCAGAGAGGTCATAGTAGAAGCATAGCCCCCGTTGCCGAGGTCGAGCTTGCCGCCCTTAGTGGTAGCAGTATCCCCCAGCGTTACTGCACCCAAAGCGTTGCCGGTAATATTGAGGTTTGTAGTGGCTACCGACCCATTGGTATTGCTATACACCTCAAGATTATCTACTTCTACAACTCCCGTTTGAGTAAGAGCTTTGGAATCAACGCAGTAGAATCTGAATGTACCCGCTACAATTTTGCCTGAGTTAGACCTAGCCGCTGTAGATTCATAGAGTAGTATTTTTGCGGTGTTCGTCCCCTGAATATCAATCATGTCGTTCGCACCCGGCGTATCTATCTGAAATACCTCTCCCACCCCACTTAGGGCTGAACCTGCGTCTGTCGTGAGCTTCTTCATTTTAACAGTAGTACCAATCGTGCAGGTTACTCCTGTGTTGACATGAAAGGAGTTCAGGCGATTAGTCCAATCGGACCAAGTCAAAGTACCACTAGCACTCATAATCCATGATCCAGTAACGGTTACGGCTCCTGCGGTCCAAGTCATATTTCCGGCAATGGTGTGGACTTGGGTATTAGGATTGTATGTTCCCCCAGCAGTCATGGTAAAAGTATCCCAAAAAGCAGCATCAATCGCCGTGTGCGTTCCAGCAGTGTTGATAACCAAATCTGGACGATTGCCAGCTACGTTAGCAGAGACATTGCCTGTTCCATTGAGAGTAACAGTTAGACCATCGGGAAGGGCAACATTGGTTGTGAAATTTCCATTACACTCAATTTCTCCTATTCCGCTATCTATGATTGTTACACCTGTGCCAATATCAACGACACCGTTTATATCTAGTAGATTTCCGTTTATATCAATGGTATCTGTAAAAGCATTATCAACTTGGAAACCATCTGTAGGATCTATATTACCCGAAAAAGTACAATTTCCAACATTGCCGGTAAATCGCATATTGTCGCCAGCTATGGGAACCCAGCCTAGCGACCAGTTTGCAGCATCATTGCCATCATTAGCAACACCACCAACATTATCCCATACATTGTCAGCCATTAGAGAATTTCCTCAAGAGTGAGGATTTGTTCATCTACTGGTATGTTCGAAGTTGGTTTTTCAACTCTTGCTCTTATGTAAAAAGTTTGATATTCGAGAGGTTTGCAAGATGCTACTCCAGTAGCTATTGGATTATTTTTATCAATTACTCCATCAACTTCTACAAGTATTCGTAAAGTCTTACCATTTTTTAACCAGATACGACCTTTGGCATGACTGTACTGGGTAAACGTTGAATTTGGTTCATCGTTTATTCTACGTTCTTGTAATTCAACTTCTTGACCAAAATTTGTTAAAATTACATCTCCAACTTTTTTAAATTCTGTTGGTTCTTTATAAGGCATATACGACTCCCTTTTTATTTAATAAGTGAAATATTTTTAACTCATTCTATATCTTCTAATTACTCGTCTTTTTTCCTGTTTTTATTTAGAAAAAGGTTGAAAGTGAATAAAAAACATCTATAATAAGGACTCAAATTACTTTTGAAAGGAACTCTCAATATGTCACAAAGTCAACAAGGAGAATTTCCACCAGGGATACCAGGGACAAGTAGTGAAGGATCTAGTGGAGGATCTATACGTCCTCGTGTTCGTCCAGAACATCATGCTCAAATAGTGACAGAAAAGGCGAATGAGACAAGTACTATATGCCATGAGGCTCCTCCTGAACCTGAAGTGGCTATAGAAGACGAAGAACAAATAGATGCTGATGTGAAAGAAATGGTTTTTTCTAGCAATGAAAGTCTTAATTTAGCATCATTGGTTCATTCTAATTCTCTTTTTCCTGGGGAAGAAATTTCTGATAAAAATATTGCAGGTGTAAAATTTGCTGATGAAATCAAAATCGATTTTATTAATTCTATTGATTATCGGATATTATGCCGTTTTCTTGGTCTAACTCAGGTTAATGATGTAAAGAACCACCCGTATCAGGGGATACCCCTTCTTGTCTTGATGACAATGCAATGTATTAAACCTTTTATGGTAGATAAGGGTTATTCTTATGCAGGTGAACTCAATTTTGATAGAGAAGGGAATTCACGTCCTACCCTAAAAACAGTTTGGAGATTAAAGGGAAAAGATATTTCTTTTGTTAATACCGGATTTTTGTATTTTGAAAAGAAAGATCAGAAAGATAAAAAACAAAATGTAGTTTTTTTCGTGTATACAAGCATAGAAAATGGAACTTGCGGAATAACCTGTTATACAACTGGTAGAAAATACTCTGAAAATATTATGGAAGGTCTGGAAAAATACACAAAGAAAAATAATTGTCTTAGAGGGAACAAATTTAAAGATATTATGTTATATCTGGGAGAGTTTACTTCTCTTGAAAATATGCCAGAGTTTAACTGGGAAAATTATTATTTTCCAGAGGAACTCAAAGATCTCTTTGAATTGGAAATTTTTGGATTTTTAAAAGAAGTTAAAAAATACAATGACCATGGTATCAATAAAAGGGGCTTGATCTTGTATGGTCGTCCAGGATGTGTGATTAGGGGAACAAAAATTAATATCAGAAAAAAGAAAAAAGAAGGGAAACATCAAATTATTGAGAAGTAATATATAGTTCAGTTCCAGATAGTTCATATACTATCATCTTAGGAGGATTAATGAAAAAATATTTTAGAAAATGCCCATTATGTAACAAAGAATTAGGATATACTAATAAAAAAAATAGAAATATGGCTGAGAAAAAAAGAAGTTGTTGTTCATCTTGTAGCTGTAAAGAAGTTCATAAACGACCAGAAATTATCTTAAGAGACAAGCAATTAGGAGTTCTTCGAAAAAAAAGATATAGAGGAAAAGATAATCCTTTTTATGGAAAAAAACATTCAGAAGAAACTAGAAAAAAAATGAGAGAAGCTGCCGAATTAAAGGATAAATCTTTTTGTCAAACTCAGGAATTTAAGGAAAAAAGTCGTAGACCAGGAAAATTAAATGGAATGTATGGCAGAACTGTTTATGGTGTCTGGCTAGAAAAATATGGGAAAAGAGAAGCAGATAAAAGAATGAAAAATTTTATTAAGAAGCAATCTATTAATTCTTCTGGAAAGAACAACCCTATGTATGGGAAACCTGCTCCTCAAGGTTCAGGCAACGGATGGAGCGGTTGGTATAAGAAATGGTATTTTAGAAGTCTTAAAGAACTTTCTTATATGATAAATGTTATCGAACCTAATAAATATAAATGGAGAACTGCTGAAACAAGGGATTTATCAATCAAATATATAGATTATAAAGGAGTAGATAGAACATATAGAGCAGATTTTTTTATAAATGAAAAAATATTATTAGAAATAAAACCTATTAAATTATTTAATACTCCTACTAATCTTTTAAAGAAAAAAGCAGCTATTAATTTCTGTAAATCAAGAGGATATAAATATAGGATAGTTGATATAAAATTGTTGTCTATTGAAGAAATCATCTCTTTATATAAAAATAAAGAGATCAAGTTTATTTATAAGTATCAAAATAAAATGGAGAAATTATTATGGAAGTCAAAGAAATCAGAACAATAGATATCGATGAGTTTTTTGAAATTGTTGATAAAGAAGGAGGAATATATGAAGTAGAAACTCCTCAAGGATGGAAAGAGATAGGGGGTTTAGTTAAAAAATCTAATAAGGAATGTTTTTTGATAAGAACAAAAGACGGACTTGAATTGGGAGGGTCAGAAGATCACTATGTAGAAACTAATAACGGATGGGAAAAATTAGGTGAAATAAATGTTAAGAATTGTTATGTAAAAACAAAAAATGGGGAAAAAGAAATAATAGCAAAAGAAAGTATAGGGGTACAAGATACTTTTGATTTTGAAGTTAAAAGCGATGAGCATAAGTATTATGCGAATGATATAATATCACACAATACAGGAAAAACGACAATTGGACGTATTATTTGTAATAAAGCAAAAGATTCAACTGTAATATGGATAACTCCTGAGAGTATTGTAGAAAATACAGGAAGGATATTAAATTCTATTAAACAGCTATACAAGTTAGCAGATTTTGTTTCCCCCTGTGTTATTATCCTTGAAGACCTAGATCTTTTTGCTCAAAGTAGAGAAAAGGGAGTAGGAAACCTAGAATTAGGTTCTTTAATGAACATACTTGATGGTGTTAATACTATTACTAATGCTGTCACTCTTGGAACAACAAATAGATTAGATTGTATAGAAGCTGCTCTTAAAAATAGACCCGGGAGATTCGATAGGATAGTAGAAATCCCATCTCTGAACGAAGAATTAAGATATAAGATGTTTACTGATAAATTGAAAAAATGGAATGTTTCTAAAAAAATATTAAAGTATATTGTTGAAAGAACCGATGAATGGACAGGGGCGGAAAACCAAGAATTTATAAATACTTTGAATTTACACTTTATCAGAGATCAGAAGAAAAGCAAAAGGATAACTATTATATTGGTTGATAAAATCTTGGAAACAATGCGGAAATTCGGTGTAGGAGCTAAATCTGGGACTATCTTCGGATTTAATAAAAGTGAGAAAATAAAAAATAATAAATGAAAAAGTGAGAAAATAAAAAAATAATAATTTTATTGACTCTAATAAGCTATCTGGTATATTACGAATAACGATGTTTATTTTATTGTCTATTTAATAGACTGAAAGGAGAAAAATCATGGCTTACACAAGACACATCTCAGATCGTCAAACCCCTCAAAGGGAAAAAGCAAGAGAGGACCAAGTAAAGAATTCTGCTGGTGGATACGTTTTTAAAATAGATGACTGGCAGAGGCTGGATAGGTTTCTGATTCTTGGTTGTGAAAAAGGAACGTATTATGCGACAGAGAGAAAGATGACTGTTGAGAATTTCAAGACTATCGAAAAGCTCTTAGCTGAAGATGGTAGAAGAGTTGTTGATAGAATTGTTAAAATCAGTCAAGAAGGACGTGCTCCTAAGAATGCTCCTGCTGTCTTTGCTCTAGCTGCGGCAAGTGTATATGGAGATTTGGATACAAGAACTTACGCTAACAAGAAGGTTTCTAAAGTTTGTCGCTATTCTACTGATTTGTTCCTATGGGTAAATACAGTTGTAGAATTAAAGGGAGGTAAGAAATCTAAAGGATTGCAAAGAGCCATAGGACGTTGGTATAACAGTCAAGATGCCTCTAAACTGGCTTATCAGGCTTGTAAATATCCTGGTCGTAATGTTGATGGGAAGAGATGGAGTCACAGAGACTTATTGAGAATAGCCAGACCTGGATTTAACCGTAAAACTAATAGCGGAAAGCCCGATCCATCTTTGTCTATTGCTTCAAATAGCCATAATAATGTTTTTAAATACATGGTTAAAGGAAAAGAAAGTTTTCAAGAAGCTGATTTTGTCAATATTTTTGGACCTATTATTACCGGACAACCTGGAGAATTACAATACATTTACGGACACGAGTTAGCTAAAGTTGCAACAAAAAGTTCTGAGATAACGCCTTTGATACGTCAGTATGGTCTAACTAGAGAGTCTATTCCAAATACTCTTTTTGATGCAAATGTTTGGAAAGCTTTGCTACCTCACATGCCTATGACCGCATTGATTAGAAACTTGGGGCAAATGACTGCGGCTGAAGTTTTTAAGCCTCTAACAGATGAGACATCTTTTGTTATAGATAAGATAACAAATGAAGATATTTTGACAAAAGCAAGAATTCATCCTATGAATGTTCTTTTGGCTTTTAAGATTTATACTGCTGGACATGGAAGAAGAAGCTCATGGGAACCTGTAGGATTGATTTCCGATGCCTTAGAGAAAGCCTTTTATATGTCTTTCAAGAATGTAGAACCAACTGGCAAGAAGATAATGCTGGCAATTGATGTTAGTCCTTCCATGTTTGGAAATCCTTGCATGGGATCAGAACACATTGATGCTGCAAGTGCTGCTGCTGTTATGGCTATGACTGTCGCTAAGGCAGAAAAGAACCATTACATTACAGCTTTCTGTCACACATTGGTTAAATTAGGCATTAGGTCTAACTCTAGTTTGGATTCTGTGCTGAAAGCAATGAACAGAGGCGATTGGGGAGGAACCGATTGTGCTCAGCCAATGCTTGAAGCTATAAATAGGAAACTAGATGTGGATGCTTTCGTTGTTTTAACTGACGGTGAAACTTGGGCCGGAAACACACATGTTCATGAAGCATTGAAGAAATATAGAAAGCAGTTCAATGTTAATGCGAAGCTTATAGTTATGGCTTTCACAGCAACAGACTTGTCTATCGCAGATCCAGAGGATGCAGGAACGTTAGATATAGTAGGACTGGATAGTGCTACCCCTCAAATAGTCTCAGACTTTATTGCTGGGAAGATTTGAGATTTTAATAAAGTAGGGGCAATACTTTAAATTATTGTCCCTACCTGTTGTTCACGTCCGTTTTATAAAAAGGAGTTTAATATGGTTTATGTGTCTATTTTGGAAACAAATCTTCATAATCAGTTTCTTCAAACTCTTCACAATATGCCATCTATAAATAAACTTTCAAAGAAAAAAAAGAAAGAAAGAATAAAGAAAATATTAGAAAATGTTAATATTTTGGAGGAAGATAAAAAATCATACATATTTGAGAGAGAACCTCAATGTATAAGCGATGAGGAAAAGCTAATCGATTTAGAAGAAATTGCTGATTTGGCCTTTGGGAATGTTTTCAAAAATTTTGGAGAGATCGAAAGTCCTACACTTGATTGGGAAAGAATAAGACGAAAACAAAAAGAACTTGGTGTTAAAGTTAAAGAGAAACAAAGAGATTTTAATAAAGTTCCTATAACAAGATACGGAAGATGCCTATTGCACGAAGCAATTGCAATGAAAGATGTCAAAGCAATTAAGAAGTACGCAAGACAGCCCGAATATCTACAGGTCAGAGATAATAATGATAATACACCTTACCAAATGGCACTTCTTATGGAATATAAAGAAGCAGTTGTGATATTAAAACCTTTTATGGAAAAAGTAGCATAGTTTTTAAGGAGACAAAAATGAAAGTTAAACTAGATGATGAAAGAATTATTGATGTACGATGGATAAGACATAAAAAAGAAAGGAGAAAAAAACCAGTCATAGATACTGAATGTGTTATTAAGGCTATCGTTGATGAGTCCATGAAGGGAGAAGATAAATATCTGCCAGTCCCTCTTGGTTCAGGTTGTACGTACCAAAGTCCAGAAGATCAATATGTTAGAGCTATTGGTAGAAAAATTTCTCTAACAAGAGCCGTAAAATCTTTTGGGATAAAAGAAGATAGAAGAAAAATTTGGAAGACCTATTTTGAAAATTGTAAATGTTAAGAAAGGAGATCAGATGGAAAGTATGACGGTAAAATTTGACGATGATGAAGTTTATGAAATAGTATGGCGAAAAACTGATGTAGGCAAATTGAAAAAAATAGAGTGTGCTATATCAGCCTTGTGCAAGGTGGGCATTACATGCAATACAGACGTTAAACATTTTGCTGCTAAAGGTTCTGCTTATATGTCGCAGAGAGAACAACGACGGGTAGAAAATAAAAGGTCCGAAGGAGAACATCCTGTAGACCCAGGTGAGGAAAGGTCTCTTTCAGAAGCTTTAAAAGGATGGAGCGAAGAACATATAAGGGTGATAAAAAAAGCTTACCTCGATAAGTTTTGAAAAATATGAAACATAGATATAAAATTCAATTAAGGAGATTATTGCGTGGACGACTATATTTTGGTTCTCGTCCATGTAGATCGAGATCACGTTGATGTAGCTGGAAATGAATATCCAATAGAGGGTTATGTTGAAACAAAGGAATTTACTAATGATTTGGATTTACAGTATGGACTTTCAGGCGTACCGTGGGGGAAAACAGTTGGCTTTCCTTATGATAATATAAAAGAAGGTCGATGGTTTGTTTTAAAAACACAAGTCAATGATGATTTTACAATTATTGACACTTATTACAATCAGGCAAAATTCAAAAATGGCTTTATTTTATATAACGGAACGATAAGACAATGTGCTAGGTTTATTGTAAGAAATAAAAATGATATTGAGCAGAACTATAATGCTAAGGCGTTGTCAATAAAGGAAGAAGAAATAGCAGGTTCTAAGGAATGGGTGAGGAATTACAATGCTCTGTGTATGTACGGCTGACTACCATGGCAACCTTAATGTCGAAATACCCGAATGTGATATTTTATTAATCGCAGGGGATATCTGTCCAGCTTATAATAGTGTTGTTACCTCTATTCCGATACAACAAAAATGGTTAGAACAGGATTTTTTACCATGGATAAAATCTGTTAAAGAAAAAAATAACATTAAAGATGTTGTTTTAATAGCTGGAAATCACGATTGGATATTTTCTAGAAGACACCCAAGAGATATTTGTCCGGGTTTAAATGAAGAAATAATATATCTACAAGATAGTTTTGTAGAAATAAATGGAATAAAGATATATGGTTCTCCGTGGCAACTTCCTTTTTGTGACTGGGCTTTTAATAAGCCAGAAGTTCAATTAGAAGTTATCTGGGAAACTTTCCCTGAGGATGTCGATATTCTATTGTTACATTGTCCTCCTTTTGGTATTCTCGATCTAACTATGCTTGATAATTGTAATATAGGTTCTCATTCTTTATTGAAAAAAATAAAGGAAGTAAAACCTAAGCTTGTAATCTTTGGACACAATCATAGTGGTCATGGTATTTATAAAGAAGATGATATTATTTTTGTTAATGCCACTTTATTAAATGAGCAATATAAAATGGTCAATAAACCAATCTCTATAGGAATTTAAAAATGGCTAGAGAAGATTATTATAAAACACTAGAAATAAAAAAGGGTGCTTCAGCCGAAGAAATTAAACTGGCTTACAGAAAAACAGCTATGAAATATCATCCTGATAGAAATAAGGATGATGACAAATCAGAACGAAAATTCAAAAAATGTTCCGAAGCATATGAAGTATTAAGTAATCCCGAAAAAAGAAAATTATATGATCAATATGGACATGCAGGATTAAAAAATACAGGTGTAAGAAATTATAGTCATATGAATGTAAATGATATCTTCTCTCATTTTGGGGATATCTTTGGAGGAGGTTTTGGATTTAATGAAGATTTTCATAGAGTTAACAGACCTTCTCGAGGTAGAGATATAGAAACTACTATTGAAATAACTCTAGAAGATGTAAGTAATGGTTCAAAGATAGAAACTGTATATGATAAATACACGACTTGTGATAAGTGTAAAGGTCTCGGATGTGCTTTGGGTAAAGAACCCTCCCAATGCCCTGATTGTAATGGGGTAGGACAAGTTGTCGAAAGAAGACAACAAGGGACAGAGATATTTATGCAATTCTTTTCCACCTGTTCTACTTGCAGAGGACAAGGATCTATTATACTAGACCCTTGTGACAAATGTCATGGTAATAAAAAAATATTAATAAAACATAATACTAAAATAAAAATACCACTAGGGATACATAACGGACAAATTATTCGTGTTTCTCGCCAGGGAGAAGAAGGCAGATACGGAGGACGAAACGGAGACCTTTATTGTCATGTTTCGGTTAAGAAACATCCTATCTTTGAAAGAGTAAATGATGATATAATCCTTAATTTACCCGTCTTTTTTACCGATGCAATTATGGGGAAAAATATTTCTGTGCCTACGCTCAGAGGAGAAAAAACTGTTAGACTATTTCCTGGAGTAGAGCAAAAAATTATTTTAATAGAAGGATTTGGCTTGCCTAATGTGGAAACGAGAAAGAGAGGAAACCAAAAAGTAAATGTTATTGTGGAAGTTCCGATTAACTTGACATCCAAGCAAAATAAATTAATTAGGGAACTTTCTAAAGAAGTTACAATAGATAATTTTCCCAATGTTAAGGAATTTTATCGCAAGGTGGATAAAAAATAGAATGGTTAAAACTTTTCAAGAAAAAATAGATATGGGTAAATGTTTTGGGGACATTCTTAAGGAACTTCGCCTAGAAAAAGGCAAAGGAATTCGTAAATTCGCTGAAATTCTTAAGATGGATTTCTCCAAATTAAGCAATATAGAAAGAGGCTTAGTGGCTCCTCCTCAAGATATATCTTTTCTCAAAAGGATCGTCTATTATTTAGATCTTGATTCTTTTAATTCCAAGAGATTAAAAAAAGTATGGAAAAAACCTTTTAAATATAAGAAGCAGAAAAAACGAAATCTTCTAGTCATTCATGCCACGAATACTGATGGCTCTTCCGCAGGATGGAAAAAACTATTAGAAATTAGTTATTGGTTAAATAAAAAAGAAAATGAACAGAGAAAAAATACAACTTGAAATTAAAAAAAATCGCTTGTGGGCTGATATCAAAGACAATATTAAAGAAATATATTATCTTTTTTGTGATCCTAATTCCTTGCCAGACAATGATTTAAAAGCCCTCTGGAAAAGAGCCTATATTTCCTCTCTATGTATAAACCTGGTTTTTATTGAACTTACTTTGTCTCACGACAATTATGAGGAAGTTGAAAATACAAATTTTCTATCCCAAATAGTCGGAGAGCAAAAATTGAAAAGTGAATTTGTAAAAACCTGTTTTTCGATAGTAACAAGCAAAGAAAACAGTATAGATGAAAAACAAATGGTTATTGATGAATTAAGAGCATCAGCTTGGAGAGAAATCCTTCCTTATACGAAAGATATAGCTTATTTAGCTACAGACTTTACCGCCGAAAATTTGATTATGAATATCATAAAAAATCCCGATGTTCTTACAAAGTGTATAGATATCGTTCTTCTAGAATTGAAGCTCAATGAAATAGAAGTTGAAATGCTTGAACAAATTAAATGGGACTAAAATGAAAATTATTGAAAAAATTATTGAATTTGTTGCGTGGACTTTATTCATTATCATTACTGTATGTACAGTAATATTCAGTTTTTCAGGATGTTCTCCATCTCAGGAAAGAGATATACTTCCTACCGTTGTTTCCTCTGAGGAAACAAAAGCTAAAGTAACAACGGAAAACCTGATTATCATCGCAAAATTTTTATCAGAACAAAAAGAAAAGCTAAAGGGTCTTCCTGTAGTCAAGAGAAAAGATGTAACTTATATTAAGAAAAATACAACAGTAAAAATACCTATTTGTGAGGATCTATTTCTACAGTATTCAAATCTTTTTACAAGTGGTTTTAGTCCTGGGCTTATGATTTCTTACGTGGCTAGGGACAATACTGTGTTATATTTTGTTTGCCGGGTTGCAGATTCTAAAGAACGGAAAATTATCTTCTGGTATAAGACAACTCCTACTAGTATTTCTAAATTAACCTCCATTATAATAATAGGATGCGATGAATAATAGCTTTATTTTTCTTCCTTTTTTAATCTTTATTATCTTCCTCTTCATAGTTAGTTGTCAGAAAAAAAAATCACTTCCTCCTCCCGTAAAAATTGAAGATAAATCAAAAACACTTCCTTACCCTATGCAACCTAAACCTCCAAAAAAATATTATCATCCTTATATTACGGTTTTGGAAAATCAAGATGATGAAATTATTTACATAACTCCTTGCAAATAAAGGACTTATGAAAGAATATTTGTAAAGCTGAAAATTTCACTTATTTTCAGGAAAAGCTGGATAGTAAAACCTGCAAATATTTGAGTAATCTTTATTTATACTCAAATAAGCAGGTTTTTCTTTTGAAGTGAAAAAAAATAAAGTATAATAGAAACAAAGGAGGATTAAGATGATTTTTATATGGTTAGCTCTTGTTATGATCTGGTGTATTCTGGGTTTTTGTGCTTACGGTTTTTTATGCAATGCTACCGAAATTATAGTTGGAAAAGATGTTTATAAAAAATATTATAAAAACTACCCAGGAGCTTTTATTTTGTGGTTCGCTTGTCTTATAGGAGGGCTTGCAAGTTTTATAATCTCCTTACTTATTTTTTTAATTCACAAACATTATGCAAAAAGGAGAATTGGATGAGTATACATATTATTAAACTCGTTTCAGGTGAAGAACTTATTGCAAAAGTTCTGGATGAAGGAGAGACGGATATGGTTATCTCCGATGTTATAATTATGGTTCCTGTACAATTGGACGAAGAGGGAACAACTTCTATAGTGTTTTTGCCTTGGATGGTTCACGCAGATATTGAGGACGGAGTTTGTATTAAGAAGACACATATTCTTTGCTCTCCGTTGCCTAAAAAAGAGGTTGCAGATAAATATAAACAAGCGATTTCTAACATAATTCAACCAGATACCAATCTTCAATTTTAAGAGGATTTGGAGTGCTTGACAAAAGAATTAAAGAAATTTTTGACCTTCATGTGGATACTTTATCTGTTCCAGTTCTTGTTATTTCTAGGAAACAATTTTATGAAGAATATATAAAATTATGGAGTAAAGAAAAAAGAGAAGAATATAATATAAAGGATATAAATGCTTTATATATGCCCGAAGAAAACGAATGTGGAGAAAAAGAATTTATATTTATAAATAAAGAACTGAATTTGTGTGAACAACTTTGTTGTCTTTTCCATGAGATAAAGCATTACGAATGTACTATAAAAGAGTGTTATTGTATAGAAAGGAAGATAGGGGATATAGAGGAATATCATGCTATTAAATTTGAACTTGAAATGGGACTTTATTATAGTATAAAAAAGGGTATAAAGTTTACAATAGATCTGGCGGAAAGATGTGTGTTGAAATATCCATCTGATAATTGTCATCACATTGCTTCTGTAAGAATACAAAAAATAAAACTATGGAAGAAATGTAAAAAATTTATAGAAGAACCTTCTTAAATAAAAGGAAATTTTTATGATTGAAACAAAAGGCTTTATTGTTGAAAAAATAACAAAGAAAGGAAAGTCTCTCAAAAAACCTCTATATTCGACAAACATGGGAGAGTGGGCAAAATCTCTTGATGAAGCTTTTGTCTACGGGGTTGAAATGTATGCAGAAGATCAGGTAAGGCTTTGTAAAGGGAACGGAGAATCTTGCAGGAAAAGAAAAGTTATACAAAAGACTAGGATTATTATTAAATGACGGAATGGTATAAAACGTCAGAAGATAATTTACCTCCTTTAGATATTTCTGTACTTGGATTATATAAACCTGAGGGACGTAAGCAAATAGTAGCTGTAGTTTATTTGAAAGAGGCACAGGAAGAAGATCTATTTTTGTTTGAGGATTTGGCTTTTCGTTATGGGATGTATGAAATAAATGGAATTAAAATGTTATGGTATGCTATATATCCTCCAGAGAATGAAGAGAGTTATGAGCAGTTCTATTTCCATTGCTATTCTATTCCAGTTTTTGTTCCTGACTACTGGATAGATATCCCAGAAATTAAATTGGAGAAAGCAATAAAAATAAAAAAACAAAATAGATTTAATTTAATGGAGATAGAATGATGAACGGACAAGAAATACTTAAAAATACATCAAAACAACTTTTATTGATGGTCCTTATTTATTGTCTTTTACCTTTTTTAACTATGTGGATATCCATTAAGATTTTAAAAAAAATGTGGAACGAGGGAGAATAAATGACAGATGTTAAATGGATGAAAACTAAAGATAGAGTACCTCATAAAAAACAAAATGTCATTGGATTATATTTTGATAAAAAGATTCCCTCTGATTCAGATGTATGTATTGTTTATCGTGTAACAGATAGAAGGGGAAGACGAATAAGCTGGTGTACCCCTAAAGATTATGGAGAAGGTCATTTTGTCGATACTCCCGATTACTGGACAAAAATACCAACATTCAAGCGTAAAAAAAGAAGTAAAAAAATAACTGAAAAACGAGATAGATTTAATTTAATGGATATAAGATAAAGGACTAAGAATATGGCTAGACAAAGAAAAAAAAAGCATATTGTTAAAGAAAGTGATTTCAAAAACGAAACACAAGTAATTGAAACATATGTTATAGAAGCACTTGATTTGGAATCCAAGCCCCTCTCTCCCCGAAAATATTTTAAGATTGAATCCAATGTTCAACTAAAACTTCCTGTGAATCCTAGATATGCAACTGATTATGTAAGTATGGATGTTGCATACTCTGTTCTGGAAAAAAATTATCTGAGAGGGAAGATAGTAAAAATAATAGAAACGACTAATTGGAAAATAGAAAATTTAGAAAAAGAACAAGACGAAGCTTTAAAACAAAATAGATTTAATTTGATAGATATGGATGAAAACGTAGGACCCATAATAGATACCATAATCTTACCTTTACAAAAAAATATTGAGGAGACTTATGAAAAAGAATGTGAGGATGATGACGATGAACCTGTGTGGTAATGATATCCCTTTTTAGGAATTAAAATGCCGAATAAATGGACAAATACTAAAAACCAATGTCCAACAGATGAACATTTAATAATAGGCATATATTTATTAGATAATGGTGATTTTTCTTTTGATATAGTTTGTCGAACTTATGGTCGTAGACAAAATGAAAAAGGAAGATGGTGGAGTAAAACTATATGGAAAAACCAATGGGGGGAAGATTGTTCTAAACCCGACTACTGGATTGAAATTAATCATGAACTTGTAGATTTCCTGGGTCCTAAAAAAATATTTCCAATAATAGAAACTAACAGATTTCAACTGATGGAAATAAGATAATGTCTAAAGTTCTTTTTTATAATGAAGGTTATATCATAGAAATTATAGATAAAAGATTTCTTCGAGATAAAAGATTTCCTAAGGAAAATGAAGCTCTTTATGTTTCAGCCTGTCCTAATAGATATGGTTGTAAAGTCAACAAACAAGGAGAAATGACTTATACCAGAGATATATGGGAAAACCTTTGGAAACCAGAACCTGATTATTGGAGAGTAAGAGATATTATGACTGAAGATGTAAGAGAAGCATGGATATGTCCTTCCAAAGAATATGTAGAAGATTATTTAAAGAATGTGAATATCACAACTAAAGTAATCCCTGTAAAATATGAAATAAAAACTATTGAAAAAATAAGCAAAAGAAAAAAATCTCAACTTCAACCTCCAATTAACAGATTTCAATTGATGGATATAAGATAATGATAGAACTTTTTAATCTCGAAATGTGGAAAAATGTCTTCGATGAAGAAGGATGGATACTATCAATGAGAAATGCTAAAGTTATACTAGATAATTATGATATCTGCGAAATATACGATATCAGGAAAAAAGGAGAAAAAAGAAAGTTCGATATCACAGATATAAACTGTCTGGAAGCAATGCTGAATGTATGGGCTTATGATGTACATTATTCCTTCTCAGAGACACAAGAAGAAATAAAGAAAAAAAGAGAAAAAGCAGTTATAGCATTATATTTCAAAATAAAAGGAAAATTGCCCTTTCCTCCTGCCCCTCCTAAAATAGTATCTAGATTCGAATTTATGATAATAGATTAATTTTTGCGAAAGAATAAAATGCCTCAAACTTATGAAGAAAAAAATTGGAGCACCTGGGTAATACAAAGAAAATGTAAGGATAAACCTATTAAATTCTTAACTCGTGATTACGGATGGACTAAATACTGGGAAAAAGCACATCAATATAATAACCTTCACAAAGCAGAGAAGCACATATATGAATTGCAAGGAAGCAATAGAGAAGCTAAATTCAAAATACTTACCGTAGAAAAGAGAACAGACGCTACTCTTCTCGGTTATGAGGTCTCTCCAAATTTTTCTCAAAACTATAAAGAAATCTCAAGATTCTCCCTTATGGAAGTAGATTAATATGAAATGGATCAAAATAGAAGAGAAATATCCCGAATCAAACAGATATGTGCTTTGTTGTTTCGAAATATTAATGACAAATTCAACAGTCCAGAAAACATATATATTTGCTTATTGGCAAACAATTCATACAGGAGAAAAGGAATGGTGGAGCAAAGAAGGACTTAAAATAAGTAGCGATATGATACCTATATGCTGGATAACATGGGAAGGACTGGATAAAGAAGTTGATAAATTCATGGCAATAGGCAAAGACTGTAATTGTAAATCTATAAATAGATTTCAACTTATGGAAATAGAATGATGATTAAATGGATAAAAACTAAAGATAAAGAACCAGAAGAACAAACTATAATTATAGGACTGTTCATGAAAAAAAACCATCCCAGACTTACCGAAAGTCAGGTGTTTGTAGGATGGAAAGGATATAGTTCTTCCCTCGGCTCAACAAAATCATGGTGGTTCGTCTGTCCAGCAACTAAACAAAAAATAGACATTGAACATATAAGAGGAAAATGCGATGAAGACTCTGTTCCTCCCGATTACTGGATAAACTTGTCCGAAATAACAGATAAACTAATATTTCCATCTACTGAAAAAATAGAAAGTATAAAACAACAAAATTTCAAAAATCTAGACCTAGATTAAAAAATGCGGAATATAAAATGATACAATGGATAAAAACTAAAGATGAATTACCGAAAACTGAGAGACTAGTAATAGGATATTATGAAACTCCTTCAAAATATGGGGTAGGAGAAGAAGTCCATATAGTAGTCTATCTGAAAGATGATGAATCTGGAGAAGCGTGGTGGGAAACAAATACATCAAGAAATTTTGCCATAGGAGATTATGATGAGGATAGGATGGTGGATACTCCCGATTACTGGATGTCCATAAAAGAACCTAATGTAAATCCCGATACACGAAAATCTATACTTGTCTCAAGATTTGAATTAATGGATATAGATTAATGAAATTAAAAAAAGAAACCTACTGGGCAATAAAATTGATAGATAAAGGAGAAGAACGTGAACTCTACTTCGAAGAATATACAGAAAGATCAGGTTTATTCTACTCAACCCAATGCTGTCAAGATGCTCAGAGATATAGCAGCTATGAACATGCTGCTAAAATGGTAAGTACTGTAAAAACATTATATAGGCACATGCAGATGAATTGGTAAATACAGAAATAGTCGAAGTAAAATTAATGAAAACAATAGCAAAAGAACCTTCACCATCAGAACAAATACCCGTCTCTAGATTTAAATTAATGGAGATAGATTAATTTCAGCGGAAGAAAAATGATATTAAACTGGATAAAAACAAAAGCTAAAAACCAAAGCATTTTGAAATAGTGCTTGGATTCTATGAAAAACGATATAAGTTTGATATGGTTCATTATGATACGGTAGCAGCTAAATGGTTCCTAATAATACCAGAAGGTTTGCAAAAACATATAGCACCTATGTTTCGACCAATAGAACAAGAACCTCCTGATTACTGGATAAGATTTGAAAAACTTGCGGATGCTACAAAGCTTGCTGCGGGTGGTCCTAAGGAAAACTTGATTTATATCTCAAGATTCAAACTAATGGAAATAGAATGATAAAAGATAAATGGATAAAAACAAAAGAACAGATGCCATCACCAAATGTACCAGTCTATGTGTCATGGTTCCCATCAAAACCAGACATAGAACCCGCTTCCCATAAAGAAGCCTTCTGGAGATGGAAAAGAGAACTAGAACTAGAATGGATATATCAAACCATAGACGGACCTGTAATCGCTTCTACATCTCCTCTTCAATGGTTCCTGTCCTCAAATATGGAACAATTAGAAAGACGTGACTTTAAAAAAACCTCAAGATTCGAATTAATGGAGATAGATTAATGGATAATGAAACAAAAGAATTAATATGGAAACTCATAGAACAAAAGAAAATGTGGCTTGTATATTACGATGAAGAATCCTGCACATGGGACCAATGCTATACTTCCCATCTCTATGACCTTAACGATCCTAATATGGACTCTCGTAATATCAATAAAATAGATATGAACTATATAAAAGATAATTTCCAGATCTAACTTAATTATAGCGGAATATAAAATGAAACCAAAATGGATAAATATAAAAGAAAAAGAACCACCCCTAAATAAATCAATAATGGGATATTACTCTAATGTAACTTTAAAACAAGGAACAAAAGAACTAATATGTATCTGCTATAAATATAACTATCGGGATGATAATCAAAAACTATGTAAAAAATGGTCCGTTCTTACACCCCTACATGATAATAAAGGTGGAGAAATAGGCTACACAGAGATAGTAAAATCAGGCTCTCCCGAATATTGGGCAGAAATACCACAATTTAAATTGCCAATGATAATAAATAAAAAATCTGTAAATAGATTTCAATTAATGGAAATAGAATAATATGAACTGGATAAAAACATCAGATAAACAACCAGAACTAGACGAATTTATAATAGGTCTTTATCTATTCGAATCAGAAGATAAACCCGTCTTCCTCCAATCACTCCTAACAGGAATAACAACAGGACAAAAGAGTATCTATAAACCACTTTTTATGTCATCCAACGGAAAAGAATATAGCACAGGATCGTTTTCAATACCTCCTCCTGATTACTGGATTAAATTTGAAGATTTCTCCTTCAAATCAATGAAAGAAGAAAATGTATCCCTAAATATATATAGTAATTTCCAAAATCTCGATCTAATTTAATTTCTGAGGGAGAAAAGAATATGATATTGAACTGGATAAAAACAATAGATGAAAAACCTCCTAACGGAGAAGCAGTTGTAGGCTATTTCCCCGAAAATAATACTATAGTATTGTGCGTTCTAGACAGGGGAATATGGGATTATTATGATAATACCTCCGATGGATGGCAATCTATATTCTCAAATCAAAACCCCTCCCACTGGATGTCCTTATCAGAAATCCCAAAACCTTCTCCTAAAAAAAAAGATGTAAATATATCCCTAAATCGTAACTTCCAAAATATAGACCTAAATTAAAAAGATCGGAATACAAAATAATACCGATATGTGTAGTAAAGGAGATAGACTAATGAAATGGATTAAAACAGATATAAAACAACCAAAACTACATAAAACAGTAATAGGACTATTCCTCAAAGATGAAGAAGCTAAAGAAATGCAAAAATGTCTAAAGAAAGTTATAAGTAAAGGAAAGGATGATAATGAAAATATCAAAAAATATAGCTAAAGCAGCATATAGCTGGGAAAGATACTCCATTATAATAATTGTTATAAGTGCTCTGTATCTAATATGTATCCCCCTCCTCCTGTCCCTTTGCTTCCTAACTAAAGCTCTGGCTCTAACTACGGCTTTTGTAGCTGCAATATGTGTATTGTTAACCATTGTCTCAGGTTGTATAATAGATTATTATACTTGTAATACTATCATTGATAATATAAAAGCTAGAGGCAAAAAAACTATTTCCTTGACAGGTTGTTCAAATGCTACTACAATTAAAGTAGATATAAACCAAAAACAGTAGTCAATATTAGTGGGATAAAGTGGGACAAGGTGGCAATTATAAGAACAAAATGTTTGTTGAGCCATTTATTAATATAAAAAAGCCCTTTACCCCCTAAAACCCCTCTCGCCTACCTAATATCCTATTTCCCCCAAAATAATTAAAAAATAATCCATTCTCAGCACTAAATCACCATTTCTTTCCTATCTTTTTAGGGAGGTGTCGCAAAATCTTTCAAAAATCACTTTTCAAGTTTTTTCCAGGAAAATAGATATTTTTTTAAAAGTCTGGGAGAAATGGATTTATGAATATTCCCAGCTATTTAAAAAGTTAAAATAGTGAGGTGAGATAGTAAGGAGAGAAGGTTCACTTTTTCCCAGTTATTTAAAAAATAGTGGAAAGTGAGAAAAAATGAGATTATAATAGGGATTGGATTTTCAGAGATTTCAGATGTTTTTAAAGGAGACAAAAGATGGGTTTTTCAAGAGGTTATTTAGTATCTATTAAGACAATTGACAAAGAGAATAAAGAGAGGATTAATTACATTAGCAGATTTTTTATAAATAATGAAGATACTTCTGCTATAGAGACTAGTTATCAGGTTGTTTCTACTGTACAGAATGCTATTATTTTTCCTTACAGGGAATTACCTTTTTTGAAGAAACTGTTAGATAAAATACCTATTAATGACAGAAAAAACATAGATATTTTACGTTTAGACATTAAACCTTCAAAGGTTGATTATTTTTCTAAAGTTTAACAGTATAATGAAGAAATACATTTTTACTGCTATGGAATTTACCAAGAAGGTTGAGAGGATACAGAGGTTGGGGGAAGACATAATAAGGGTAGATTTTTTAGATAAAGGGGATGAGAAAAAGGGAGAATATCCGTTAGCAGAAGTGAGGATAAAAGAGGATTAACTTCTTCCGCAGAAAAAAAATGAGTAGTAAAGAATATAGAAACAAATATAGAAGTACTTATTTTGAAGTTCATAAGATTAAGACATGTGGAGGGGGAGAGAATATATCAAGGATATGTCTTGGAGGTTGTGATAAGGAATTTTTATCTATAGGGAAGGGGAATAGGATATGTCCGAAGTGTAGGATTTTAGAGGGAAGAAGATGATTGTACTTTTTTATATTATATCTATTTCTGCTGTATTATTTTTTATATATAAGGCTTTAACAGCAGATGATACTAAACCTTTATTTTGCAGAAAAAGTGGTGTTTCATGAAAAAAATAATATTAATATTTCTTTGTGTTATAGTTGCTATTCCGGTTATAATGTGGATACGTAGTCCCATATTAAAAAAAGAAGGTGTACCTGTATCAGTCTATTACCAGTCTCACAGATGGTTTTTAAATCCCGATCAGATTGTGATTGAATGGAAAAATGGAGATATATCTTGTTATCCGTTAGGGGTTATGAAGAGGTCTCATCTTATAAAAACGGGCAAGAAAATAAGAATATATCATTATTATCATGGTATAACTCATCATTATAGTTGGGAAGAGTATTAATTTTCTTCCGCAGAAAAAGTTAGGAAGCACTGAAATGATATTTTTAAGATGGATAATAGCTCTTTTGATAATGTTTGGAATATCTTATATATTAGGAAGGTTAGCTGGTTTTTATCTCAGAGATTGGATGAATAAGAGCCATAGGAGATTAAAATTATTATTTATTGTTCCTATAGGTTTTATGATTGGAGGTTTTATAGGTTTTGGACTTTATAAATTGATGGGTTTAATATAAAGATTGAAAGAATATGTTTTAACTTAGAAAGCACTGAAATGAAATTAATACAAAAACTATTTCCTTTTGCAAAAAAAGAGCTAAAATGTAAATTTTGCAAAATAGATTTATCTAAATATGGAAGAAATATTGATGGTTGTTGTAATATTGATTGTTTAACGGCATTTATAATAGTAGAAGATTATAAGAAGCACTGAAATGAATAAATACACATTGATATCTATAATGTTTTCTGTAATAGCAATTTTTCTTACTCATATTTATGGTCCTTTTACATTGGTTCTTGATCCGATTGTTCCGATTTTTCTTATTTTAGCTGTGATATTTATGTTTGTGGGAATATATGTAGTTATAAAGAATTGGGAGAAGTACTGAAATGGATATTTTATTGATGGTATTTGTTTTATGTGTTCTTTCTGTCATTATATATTTATTACAGAGTCTCTTTTTTAAAGAAAAGGACTGGGAGGAGAAATATTTAACATCTGTTGTGTTCTCTTTTTCATTTGCAATTCTTTTTGGGTTATTTGGATTTAAGGGGATTTTGATAGGAATAGGGGGACTTTTGGTTGGAAGCGTTTTAGGACAAATATGTAATAAGGTAAATCCTTAGGAAGCACTGAAATGAATTTAACAAAGATAGGTCATCGGATTTTTGTTGAGAATAAGATAGTTTTTTGGTCTGAATAGAAAGCACTGAAATGACAGAGAATAATGCATTAAAAATAGGGATAGAAAAGAGACATGATAAAATATTATTTTATCACAAAATTTTTATTTTAACAAGAACTTTTTCATTGCATATATTTCTTCCTTTTGGGATAGGATGTTTTATATCTAATTTTTTATTAAAGAAGAATAATATAAGTATAATAGTGGGGATAAGTTGTCTTTTTATGACTTGGTTAGGATGGATGGATATATAGGAAATAAGGTTGAAAAGATGGCACTAAAGAATATAGAAGAGATGGCTACTTATATGGAAAAGACTATAGAAGAGATAAAAAGAAATTTTGATAAATATTTTAAAAAATTTGAGGAAAAGAAAAATGTCTGAACAACAGAAAATTATATATATTAAAGAACTCCGTAATGATATCTATGATATTATAGAGATTATTTATGCTAGTAAAAGCTACAAAAAAGATATGAAAGAACAAGCGGAAAATATATTTGGTGATATTCCTGAAGATACAAAAGATGCTATATCTCATCTGAGAGTACTTGTTAAAATGCTTTTACATGAAGAAGAATCTCGCCGTAGGGAAGGTCTTTTCTTCAAAAAAATATTTGATAGAAAGAGAAAAAAGGGAGAAGATTTCTTGCAAAGTGATTAAAAAGAATATAAAGTAAAATCAAATATTCTCTCTCTCCTTCTCTCGATAAGGACCTTACAAGGATGTATTTTGTAGGGTCCTTCTTTTTATAATTTTCCCAGCTATTTAAAAAGTTAAAAAATAGAAAGTGAGAGGAAGATATGAACCCAGTTAAACAATATATGGAAAAGCTAGTTTCTTTTAGGGAAGGATGTCTAAAATTAAAGATTCTTGAAGGATGGAAATATAGTTGTATAGAGGATTTTGTATTAAAAAATGGGAGGGAATTTACTGAAAGAATACCTTTTTGGGATGAGTTAATGCCTAAAAAGGAATGTTTTAAAAATGCAGCAGATATAACTATAGAAAATAGAGATATTATATATGTAGAGGGTTTTGCTCAACCTAAAGGGCTTATAACTACAAATCATGCCTGGTGTTGCACTAAAAAGGGAAAAATAATAGATCCTACTTGGGACAAAGGAGAGTTCTATTACGGGGTCCCCTTTAGCACCGATTATCTAATAGAATCTCTTTTAAAAAGAGAAAAATACGGGATACTAGATAATTGGGAAATGGACTATCCTCTTCTAAAAGAGGGTATAAAAAAGTGCTTTTTAGAGAAAATTTAAGATACATATAAAAGTTGTACTATTTATATCTTCTTTATTTATAAATAGTTATAAAAGTGTCTATTTTTATAAATGGTTATTTAAAAAGAAATAACAAAAAAAGTGCTTGACATTATTCTATTTATTCACTAAAATATATATGCTTCAAATAGGTTCCCATAAACATACATTTTAAAAGGAAGTAATTTGAAGCACTTGAACGTAGTTTTTGGTTTTGTTTCTCTTTTGGAGGATTTTCGATGACAGGTAAAAACTACCTCATCGAGAAACTGAAGCAGGATGGACATTCTTTCAGGCCCCCTGTCTTTTTGAGAGACGGGAGAAAAGGATTTTACCCGAACACAGGTAGTCTCAAGACTGCTAGAAAGCTCTCTACGATGGACAAGGCTCGTAGGATAGGGAGGAATCTCTCTAATCCTATAAGGATCCGTTCAGCTACTGTAAAGATCTGAGGATCTCAGTTTTGTACCCGCTGGTTGGTTCGTGTCCTGTCCTGACCAGCGGGTATTTTTATACACTTTCCCAGCTATTTAAAAAGTTAAAAAATGAATATATAGCACTTATTTCTCTTGAAAGTGATTTTTTAAGGAAGTATAATATGGGCATGAAGATAATTAAAGAAATTTTTAGAGATATGGATATTCGGATGAAGATTAGTTTTCTTCTTTGTTTTATTGCTTTATGTTTTTATGCAGCATTTTTCTTTACTTCCAATTTTAAATTTACAGTAATTGGACTTGTATTTACAAGTTTTCAGCTAATTCTTTTACTGACATCAAGAATAAAAATAAGATGATGATAAAGAAGATATTAAAACATTGGGTATTTTGGATGGGAATCTCTTGTATTTTTATGGTAGGGGTTTTTGAACTTTCCTTATACTTTAATATGTCTTATTTGTCAAATTATATGTGTTACAATATCCGTTATAATACAAGTTAAAAATATTATAAGGATAAAAAGAGAAGCAAGGATAAGAAGAGAAAAGATAGAAGTGTGGGAAACAACATAATAAGATGATTGGTAATTAATTTTTTTTTAGGAGAATAAAGATGACTAGAAGGACACCATATCAGGATCTTTTTTCAGAAGCTGAGAAAAAAGGGACAGAAAGAAAAAAGTATACAAGTTCGAGGGGACTTGAGGTAAAAATTAGAAATCATCATTTAACTGATATTAAGTTGGAGAAAAGAAGAAAGAAATATAAAGAGTTTATTAAAAATGTTTCCCAGGAAATAAAACAGAAAGCGGGATCTAATTTTTTCAATCCCTATAGACAATCTGGTGTATATTTTGGTTGTGTACAGGCACTGTTTATGCTTGGAGCTAATGAGTGGTTCTCATATAAAAAAGTTGAAGAGATGATGGAAAAGGTGATGACTATAGGTATGATGCCTGATAGGTTTGGAAAGAAACCATGGGAAAAATTTAAAAATAAGACAGTAAGGAAAAATAAGAATACAGGAGAAGACGCAATTAGTGCTAGAGACTTAATGGGCAGGATCCAGCATAATATGAGGGTTCTTCAGAGGTTTAATATTGGGAAAGAATCTAATCCATATGGGTATAAGCTTGCTCAGGCTTTTACTTGTATAGACATCCAGGTAGATGTAGAAGGATTATGGTCTTTCTGTCTTAATACGAATTGGAAAAAAGTAGAAGAAATTAAACCTAAATATATTAAAATGAATAAAGAGGATCATACGAAAGGAAAGTAATATGGGATGGGGCATTTTTATAGTAATTGTAATTGGAATTTCTCTTTGGATTTTATACGAAATTCTTACTCATAATAGGGACCAAAAAGAAAAAACTACGGAAAATAAAGAAAATGAAGAAAAGGATATGCAAAGGAAGAAAAAGTATTGGGAGGACTCAAAGAAAAGAACATCTTTAAGAGTAGCTGCTGATATAGAAAGCATAATAGAACATTCTGATAAATCATCTTTTTTATATAGCGATTATGCTTTGGATCAAGCCAAAAGACTACTTGCCAATTCCCTAGAAAGATATTTTGCAGATATGTATTTACGAATAAGAAAAATGGAGATAGAAGCAGATAAAAAGGAAGCAGAGGCGGCAGAGAAGACAGCAGAAACAGAGAAAAAAACCTGATGAGCAAAGAAAAGAATAAGAAAATATTAGGATTTACTCATTTTGAATTATCGGTAGCAATAGGTATAATTCTTTACCTTATTATATTTTTTGTGAAACTCTTTTAATTTTGCGGAAGAATAATGGGTACTAATAGAATAAGAGAAACAATACAGACTGGTATAATGATAATAATCATCTATGGTTGCCTTATTGGAGGAGCAATAACCTTAAATCCTTTATGGATCATAGCAGAGTATTGGGTATAATTTCAGAACGTCTTTACAAATAAGGACTTATCTCCTTCTCCAGACATTTAAAAAGTTAAAATAGTAGGTTGAAGGAGAATATGATATGGATAATAGAAAAAGAATTTCTGAAGAGGGAGATTCAATAAATCAGATAAAAGAACAGAAACTTCTTAGACTTCATACAGGAAAATACGAAATAGATTGGTTAGCTGGTTTCACAAAGTGGCCTAGTAATCTTTGTTGGGGACTTCCTTGTGGAAAGGTTTCTTGTTGGTCTGGAAGATCAGGTGTAGGAAAAAGTAGAGTTACAACAGAAATAGCCAAAAGTGCTTCTTTACAAAAAGATAATAAGGGTATAAATTATCCTGTCTATTATTTTTGTTTAGAAGAAGAAAAAAATACTTTTGTTTCTTCTGCTAAAAAAGATGGTGTTATATTACCTTCTACATTCTATGTTAGCAATGAAAGGTCTTTGGCAAAACAAATTGAGAAGATAAGAGAAAAGCACGCTCATATAGTCTTTATTGATAGTATAAATCAAGTAGAGGAATATAGTGGTTATTCTGATGATCGTATTAGAGAAGTTATAGAAACCTATAGAAATATTGCAGTAGAAATGGATGGTCATATAATTTTAATTAGTCAATTAAATAAAGAGGGTTTGATAAAAGGTTCTGAAGCTCTTCCTCATTTGGTTGACATTAAATTTGAAATAGAAAGTTCTAAAAAAGTTCTTGATAAATATGGAGAAGGACATTTTGAAGTAAGATTAGGGGATAAGAACAGAGGGGCAAGAGTAGGAAAAGATTTTTATAGTGTTTGGAAACATTATGAGAATAAGGCTGATGTTGTCTCTAAAAATAGAATGGAAGATAAATTTTGGCCTGCCAGTCATGGATTAAAAAGGGTTATAGTTTATAAGCCTAACACTTTTTTAGCTTCTTTAGGATTTACTAAGAAGCCTACTTATTCACAAGTTTGGCATAGAATACAGAATAATCCTAAGTTGATGAATCAGTATGGGCTTATGGAAGACCTTAGAGTAATGGTAGGAAATGGAGAAGTAATATGGGAAGATGATGTTCCCGCCAGGAAGCCAGGATTTCTGGAAACTATCAGGAATATATTTTAAAATGGTCTTGACAAAGACTGTCCTATTGTTTTAGGAATAATAGCAATAGTCGCAGGGGCAGGTATGGCAGTTATGATATTAATAGGAATATCTCTTGTTCTAAAAGATGTATTTAAAGTAGGTTACAGATTTATAGATAAATTATTTAAAAATTAGTTGAAAAGTGAGAAAGAAGAGGTATAATACAGTAATGTTTGGAATAAAAAAGAAAAAGAAAGAAGAAGAAAAACCTAGATGGATTCTTATAAAACAAGGTAAAGTAAAAGATATAGATTATCTTATTAGTGGACAAGGGCAGTATGGGAGTCAAACTGAGCATATCCAGTTTAAGTTCGAAGACGGAGAAGTTATATTGCTTACTAAT